>Ga0335081_10005305_pt1 | contig 20383 bp, 14 predicted proteins | sample Lox_Sample_35_FD_206713 | JGI IMG/M metagenome (GOLD analysis project Ga0335081, IMG submission 206713) | Soil microbial communities from Loxahatchee National Wildlife Refuge, Florida, United States - Lox_Sample_3.5 | ecosystem: Environmental > Terrestrial > Soil > Wetlands | place: USA... | reverse complement strand
GAGTAGCCGCGCTTTCTCAGTTCGCGGATCTCCTTGGACAGCATCTTGATGGCCTGCTGCATGGTAACGGGCTGTAGAGCACTGTCGACTGGTTTTGCATCGCGGAATATCATCGCGAGCTTCTCAACGTGAGCCTTGGTCAGTTCCATTGGTGGTAACTCCGCGCCTGCCGTACGCCGCTAGTGGTAACGCGTGTTGGGGTGATGCGTTACCGCAAAGCTGCGGGCATGGTACTCGCGATGTCGCGCGTGGCAATCACCAACAGCTACCGGATCGTGGATCAGCATCGGTGAAGTCACGGCGTCCCCCGGAGACGCGATTGTCCGCCAGAAGACGAGTGCTTTGTTCGTTCACCTTACACAATTCCATCCCGCGAGTAACCGCGTTTCGCTTGCGTCCCGATGGCTCGCTGCAGCGAACGGGTTCCCCAGCGCTGCAGCGAGCCAGCCCTTCACGCCAGCAGTTCCCGTGGCGTTCAAGTAGCTGAAATCAGGGCTCGCCTGGCGTGTTCGTGGTCGATTCCGGGGTGCCTCGGTCATCCCTGTTCACGATCCGGCGCTGGTCAAGAGGTTTCTGACAATTCGAGGTGAAATCCCTTGTCCCTCCGCTTGTCATCAACTGGGAGGTTGCTGCCCATCTTGAACCTGCAATGTCCCGGGGGAATCACCGACCTGCGGTCATGCTCGTGTCGCGGCACCATACCAGCTCGTGGCGAATTGCTGCGGCCATTCCCGGAGAAGGAACCTCATCCGAGTGAGCTACCACGCTCACGTTACCGCAACTGGTGGGGAAGGCGCGCGAGATGGCGGGTGAAGGCGACAGTCCGGTACCGGAAGGCCGCAGCGGGCTCGAGCGACTCGGGACCGATGCGCGCTACGGGCAAGGGAATCGCGCAGAGCGCGCTGGAGGTCGTCACCGAAATGACCGCAGGAACGCCGGTCGCGGAGATGCGCGCGCGTCGAGACACCGTTCCTCGGATCGGGGCGCTTTGGAACCGGCTGGCACAAGAGCCCGCTCCGCATCGCCAGCTGCGATTTGTGGCTGAACGATCCGTAGATCGCGAAACGAAGTCGTGGGCGCGCTCGAGGACCGCGCGAAGCGGGTCTAAACCTCCCCAGGGATAAATCCCGGGGGTTCTTAAGAGGCGCAGGGAGGGCAACCAGCCCGGCCTGGCGTGCGTTCTTCGGAGCCCTCGCCTTTCGGTTACGACGCCGGCCTCGCGCACGAGGCCACCTCTCTTCGACGGGCGACCCGCTCTCGCGCCAGGGCGCGTGGGGATGGGGAATCCCTCCCCGCTCGCAGGTTCATGCTGCTTGCTCGATGCCGCCCGTCGCAGCAGCGGTTTCGCAGCCGGAAATGCCGCTGCAGCATTCCGGACAGACGCGCGAGATTCCATCCGGATCTCATCCATGGTGCGAGCGACATCATTCTCAACGCCAGCCGCAGGCTTCCTGAAGATGGGGAGGGGCATCTTCGACGGACCGGAATCCCGCGAGGAGGGACTTCTTTCACGGGGTTGGGTGCAGCGCCCCGCCGACATGCTGCTCAACCACCACCTCGCATGGTATCGGTCCCGTCTGGCTCGAGGAAACGCGTCGTCATCGTGTGCGGCAAGGAATCACGGGCGAACAATCTCGCGAGCCGTTCACGTTGCGTCCTGGGCCCGGCGGGGAGTGCGGCCGAGGAGGGCCCCGCGGATCCCCCTTGACCCGGTTCGATCGACCCGCCTATGTACTTGGTTGTGAGGGCGAGGCGGCAAATGAGGCGATCGAAGGAGCGGTGTGCCCGGGACGGGGACCTCGCGCCAAGGTGCGCGACCCGGCCGGGGATCGCTCAGGCCCTCCGCGGGTCCGCACGGGGATGAGCGGTCCTTCGTGGGCAATGCCGAAGCACATCGCGAACAGCGTCTCGTCGCGCTCACCTCCGTGCTCGCGGCGGTGCTGCTCACTTCCCTGAAGATTGCGGTCGGCCTCCTCACCAGCTCGCTCGGCATCCTCTCCGAGGCTGCCCACTCTGGGATCGATCTGGTGGCCGCTGCGGTGACGCTCATGGCGGTGGGGGCCACCTCGCGCCCCGCCGATCTCAAGCACGAGTACGGTCACGGGAAGGTCGAGAACCTGTCGGCGCTGGTCGAGACCGTGCTGTTGCTCGCGACCTGCGTCTGGATCGTCTGGGAGGCTGCCGGCCGACTCTTCGTCCATTCGGCGGCTGTCGCGGTCACGCCGGCTTCGTTCGCGGTGATGGCCATCTCGGTCGCGGTCGATCTTTCGCGGGCCCGCGCGCTGCGGCGCGTGGCGAGGAAGTACGGCAGCCAGGCTCTGGAGGCGGACGCGCTCCACTTCCAGACTGATGTCTTCTCCTCCCTGCTGGTGACGGGAGGGCTGGCCTGCGTGGCGGTCGGGGGACGCCTCGGCCTTCCATTCCTTGCGCACGCCGATGCGGTGGCGGCGCTCGGCGTCGCCGCGATCGCGGTAACGACCTCGGTTCGGCTCGGGAGGAAGTCGATCGACGATCTGCTCGACGCCGCGCCCGCGGGCATGCACGACGCGGTGGCCCGCGCCGCCCTGGTTCCTCAGGTCCGCGACATCCGCAAGGTGCGGCTGCGCCGCAGTGGTGCGGAGGTGTTCGCCGACATCGCGGTGGGCGTGGACCGAGAGCTCTCCGTCGAGCGTGCCCACGATGTGGCGAGCGCGGTGGAGGCAGCGGTGCGCGCCGCGGTGCCGAGCGCCGAGGCGGTGGTGCACGTGGAGCCCGCGCGGGCGGCGGCGGCAGGGTCGCTCATGCTCGTCCGCGTGACCGCTGCGCGCCACGGGCTCGGCGCGCACGCGATCCGGTTCCAGCGGGGGCTGCGCGGTCTCTCGCTCGTCGTCCACCTGGAGGTGGACGACGACCTCTCGATGGGAGAGGTGGATCGGGTGCAGTGTGCCTTCGAGAGAGACGTGCTCGCGGCGCTGCCAGAGCTCAGGGAGGTTCATCTGCACACCGAGGTCCGGGGCGATGACGAGTGGATCACCGAGGAAACCGGAGAAGCGGAGCGGAGCGCGGTCCGCACCGCGCTGCAGGCCTTCGAGGGGGCGCCGCCGGCAGGAGACCTGCGAGTGGTTCGATCCGAGGTGGGTCTCGGCATCGCCTTCCGGTGGAGATTGCCGTCCGACCTTCCCGCAGCAAAAGTGCGGGGGAAGGCTCTACGGGCGGAGCAGCTGCTGCGTGAGCGGGTCCCCGGGGTCGCTTCCGTGTTCTTGCGGCTGGAAGCGAAGGAACCCTGACCGGAGGGCCGAGTCCGTCCTTTCCGCCGTCCCTCAGGTGGGCATGAGCCGCTCCACCACCGCGCTGTGGACATCCATTCCCCGCGCTGTGAGCACGAGGCGATCGCCGAGGAGCGCCGCCAGGTGGGCGTGGACGAGCGCGCGCACTTCGCTCTGCCTCGAGGGCGCGAGCTCGGAGAGGGCGAGTCCAGCGGTGGTGCGCAATGCGAGCATGAGCCGTTCGTCGGCGAGCTCTCGGGGGCCGAGCCGTTCCTCCTCGGCGGAGGGCAGCAGGCCGGCCTCGACGGCGGAAAGGTAGGCCGCTGGCGCGCGGTGATTTCCCCAGCGCAGTGCGTGCGAATCGCCGTACAGGCAGCCGAAGGCGCCGCATCCAAGTCCGAGGTAGCTCTGCGAAGCCCAGTAGACCCGGTTGTGCGCGGATTCGAAGCCCACCCGCGCGAAGTTCGAGATCTCGTACCGCCGCAACCCGGCGCGTCGCAAGGCGACCCGGATTGCGTGCGCCTGCGCCAGAACCTCGGCGTCGGGCGGGAACTCGAGCCGCCCCGCCCGCTTCGCCCTCGCGAGCGGCACATCCTCCGCCAAGACCTCGGGATCGAGGGTGAGCGCGTAGGCGGAAACGTGCTTCACGGGCAGCGCCGCCAGCCGTTCCGCGTCCGCGCGGGCGGAGCTCACGCTCGATCGGCGCGCCCCGTAGATGAGGTCGACCGCCACGTTGGGCACGGTTGCGGCGGCGTCGCGGATCGCGCGCTCGGCGACCTGAGGTCCGTGGCGACGGCCCAGCTTGGCGAGGACGATCCGATCAAAGGATTGCACTCCGAGGGAAAGACGGTTCACACCGGCCGCCCGGTAGGCAACCAGCCGGTCGGTCTGGCACGATTCCGGGTTCGCCTCGAGCGTCACCTCGGCGTCCGGAGGCAAAGTGAACCGGGCTCGCACTGCTCCAACCACCCGCGCCACGAGGGCCGGCTCCCAGAGGGAGGGGGTGCCCCCGCCCAAGTAGAGCGATCGGGGTTCGAGATGGGCGAACGCGGTGGCGCGCAGCTCGAGCTCCCTCAAGATGGCGCGCGTGTAGCGTTCCTGGGGAATCAGCGGATCGGTCGACACCGCGAAGTCGCAGTAGGGACAGCGGGCCGTGCAATACGGGAAGTGGACGTAGATGCCGAACGGGGCAGGCATCGAAATGTCCCAGGAGTAGCTCGATCACGCTATCGATCGGCGCATCCGAGCTTCTCCGCACCGGGAGGACAACGGGCTGAGTGGCCTACGGGATGAGCCACGATCGGTTGCGCGCGACCATCGGCAGTCGTGAACGAGCTCGTAGGGGCCGGTAGCGCAATGTGAGACCTCCTCGCCACGATGCTCGCCGCGGCATCGTGGTTCTGCGATGTGGGCGGCGAGATGCCCCACCTGAGCCAGCGCGGCCAGCGGTGTCGGCGGATCATTCGGAGGAGAACATCCGGCTTGGCGAAACGGCGCCCCGTGCACCCCGGATGAGGGTCAGCGCCCGTGGCTGAACCACCATGGATCCGCATGCCCTGCACCGGGAAGCCTGCGCCTTCAGGCGTCGGGAGAACGGTGGAGGCGAGCGTGTCAGGGGTCGGTGGCCAGCTCCTTGGGGTGGTGGCTCTTTGAAAACTGACGACACGCTCGAGGTCCGGAATGCCGCAGCGGCATTCCCGGCTGCGAAACCGCTGCTGCGACGGGCGGGCATCGAGCGAGCAGCATGAAACTGCCAGCGGGGTGGGATTTCCCACCCCCACGCGCCCTGGCGCATCAGCGCAGGTCGCCCGTCGAAGAGGCCGGAGACGTCGTAGCCGCAAGGCGAGGGCTCCGGAGAGCAACCGACGAGATGGCATCATCTCTGCCTCTCAGAACCCCGGGATTCATTCCTGGGGAGGTTTAGCCCTTCTTGGACGCGAGGAGAAGATCCTTGTTCTTCTGATGGTAGCGCGCCACCTCGCTGTTCAAGAAATCGTTCTCCGAGCGGAGGTCCTCGAGCTCGCCCTGGGTACGGGCAAGCTCCTCCTCGGCCGCGACGAGCTGCGCCTGGCGGGCGACGTGCTCGGCCCGTTCGTTCTCGAGCTCGGTCACCCGCTTGCGGCCCTGCGCCTCGGCGCGGGCGCTCGCCTCGAGCCGCCGCTCCAGCTCGACGAGGCTCGCCTTCTGGCGCTGCGCCTCGGTGGCATGTCGGCGTTCGCCCTCGAGCGCCTCCTCGGCGATGGCGCGCCGCTGGGCGTCGGCATCGGCGAGGAGCCGATTCACGTGCGCCTCGCGGCCCGAGCGCTCGTTCTCGAGCTCGCTGACCCGCCGCTTGAGTGCAGACAGCTCCGACGATGCGCGGGCGAGCTCGCTTGAGCGCGCCTGCAAATCGACTGCCGCCTGCTCCCTCACCCGCTCGCGTTCGGCGGTGGCCTGGTGGGCGGCGCGTGCGGCGCCCTCCGCCTGCTGGGTGCGCTGCTGCAGCAGCTCGTGCGCGTGCGCAAGATCGCGCCGCAGTCGCGGAGCCTCTGCGGCCTGGGGCTCGAGTGCCGCCAGCCGCTTCACCTCTTCCTCGAGCTGCGCACGGTGGTTCCGGGCCTCATCGAGGGCCTCGCGCTCCGCGGAAAGCTTGTCTGCCAGCTCGTCGCGTTCGCTGACGACCTGGGTCTCCCGCCGCGCCGCCTCTTCGAGCTCGGCCTGCAGCCGGTTCACCTCGGCAGAAAAGGAGGCGCGCCCTTCCTCGAGGGCGTGCGCTAGCTCGACCTCCTGAGACTTGGCGGCCGCGAGATCCGACTCGAGCGCATGGCAGGCCTGCTCCAGCGACTCGGCCCTCGCTGCGTGGGAACTGGCCTCCTCCCTGGCGCCGCGAAGACCTGCTTCGAGCGCCTCGCGGTTCGTCCGTTCGCGGGACAAGGCGCCCTCGAGTGCCTCGACCTGGGTCTTCGTGCCGGTGAGCTCGGAAGCGAGCGTCGCGGCGCGATCCTGGGCGGCAACCTTCGCGGCCTCCTCTTCCGCAAGTGCCCGTGCCACCGAGTCCTGTTGCTCCCGGGCGAGCGCCGCCTCGTGCTCGACCTGAGCGTTGAGGCGGGTCAGGTCGCTCGCGACGCGGTCGCGGTCTTCGCAAAGGGCCGCCAGCTGCGCGAGCAGACGTTCTCGTTCTGCCTGCCACTGTTCATCGGCGTGTGCGCGTTCGGTGCGCTCCGCTTCCAGGGCGGCGCTGGCCGTGCTCCGCTCCTCGGCGGCTGCGGCCTCGACTTGCGCGCGCGCGTCCTCGGCGGCGGCCAGTCGCTGCGACCAGGCCTGCTCAGACGCTTCGTTCGCCTGCATGGTCTCGGACAAGACCTCCGAGAGGGACTGGCGCGTGCTCTCGGATTCGGTGAGCCGCGCCAGGACCTCCTCGCGGCTGGCGCGCACACTGGTGAGCTCCTTGTCGAGCGCAACGCGCGCGCGCTCACCATCCGCGAGCTCCCGGCGCACGGACTCGACGTACTCGCGCAGCTCGGTGGCGTCCTGTCGTTGGGCCGCCATTGCGTCCTTGACGCGCAGGAGGAAGGTGTCCTTCGCCCGCAACCGCTCCCGGAAGAACTCGAGTTTCTCCTCCGGTGAGCCGCGCGGCGGGGAGGGATCGCGCGGCCAGTCGGCGAGCAAGTCGTTCTCACGCGCGGCCGCGGAAGAGGGTGCTGTCAACGCGGGCGGAGGCGGTCGCGGGCGAGGCGGGGACGGGGGGGAGGAAACCGGGATGGGGGGCGGCACCGCCAAGGCCGCGGCCCCGAGCTCGCCATCGTTGAGAAGCTGAGCCACGCGCCCCAGGAGGTCGGGGAGGTGAAGTGGCTTGCGCAAGTAGTCGTCGGCGCGGGTGCGGGTCTGCCGATGGGCCTCGATGGCCTCCTCCGATGCCTCGCTCGTGTAGAGAATGAGCGGCACCGAAGCGAGAGCGCGCTTGATGCGGTTGCATACCGAAAAGCCGCTCATGTCGGGCAACTCGGCCGAGAGGAGCACCAGAGCAGGGCGGTTCGTACGGCAACGTTCCACTGCGGGTTCGCCTGTTCCTACCGTGGTGACCTGGAAGCCGACGGGCTCGAAGGTCCTCTGGATGGAGTCGGCCAGATTGGGGTCCGATTCGATGAGGAGAAGCTCGCGTCCCATAGGGTATGCGACGCATGCTATCCCGGATCGGGCGACCAAATGAAGTGAAGTAACCTCTCTCTGCGCGAGTGGGAGTGCAGGCGAAACCAGGGGACCTGCCGGGTGGGAGCGTTGGCCACATCGGCCGGCACTGGCGCTTGCCCGCGGCGGAGCGTAAAGGGGAATAAGAGCCACTTCTTTCAATGCCTTCCTACGCGCTCTCCATCGATGTCGGCGAGGTCGAGGCCGACGACATCGCCGCCCTTCTCGTGGACCGGGGTGCGACCGGGGCTCTGGTCCGGGATCACTCACTCGAGCCGATGCCGGGGACGCCGGTACCGGCCCCGGGCCGCGCACAGGTGGTCGCCTTTTTCCCCGAGCGGGAGAAGGCGGAGGCGGCCCTGAGGGAGCGCGGGCCGGGCAACATCGTCGAGATTGCCGACCAGGACTGGGGCGAGAGCTGGAAGAGGGGCCTCGCCCCCGTCTCCGTTGGCGGCGTCTTCATCCGGCCGTCCTTCATCGAAGTGGCACCTCCGGCGGGAGAAGTCGAGGTCGTCCTCGACCCCGGCATGGCCTTCGGGACGGGAACCCATCCCACCACCAGGCTCTGCCTGGAGGCACTGGCCGCCATCCTCGCTCGCTCGCCTGGTTCGGCCGTCCTCGACGTCGGGACCGGCTCTGGCCTGCTTGCCATCGCCGCGAAGAAGCTCGGTGCCGGTCGCGTGGTGGGCACCGACAACGACCCAGAGGCGCTGCGGGTGGCGAGGGAGAACGCGGCGCTCAACGGCGTCGCGGTCGACTTCGCGCTGGAGCCCCCGGTCCCTGCGTTGGGTCACTTCGCTCTCGTCGTGGCGAACATCCTCGCCAACACCCTTGTCGCGCTTGCTCCGAAATTGGTGGCGCGCCTTCTTCCGGGCGGGACGGTCCTCCTCTCAGGCCTTCTTTCGGGTCAGGAGGAGGAGGTCCGCGATGTCTACCTGGCGCGAGGGCTGCTCTGCGAGGGTGAGCGGGGTGACGGGGAATGGCGCCTCCTCATGTTGCGAGCTCCCGGAGAGAGGTAAAATCGCCGGGCTGGGCGATCGACGGCGTGCTCCTCCGCGGTCTTGCTTGCGAGCCCTCGCCTCGCGGCTGCGCCGCTCGCTTCTCTTCGACGGGCGAGCTGCTCTGACGCGCCAGAGCAAGGGGGATCCACGGCTTCGCAGTTGCGCGATGCCGGTTTCGCGGCCGGGAATGCGAACGCATTTCCCGAGCATCGAGCCTGCGTCTCCTGTATCAGTGAGCTCAGACACTGCCAGGGTGCGTTCGGGCCTCCGGGCGGACTTCTCGGGTGAGACGAATTTTCATCCCGCGCCACCGGATCACTTCTCACAGCGCCCCACTCGCCGAAGGCGAGCGGCACTATCTGCTCGACGTGCTGCGCCTGTCCCCGGGTGCCGAGCTGGAGGTCTTCGATGGGGAGGGCGGCAGCTACTCCGCACGCCTGTTCGTAGGGGAAGGGGGGGTCGGGCTTGGTCTCGGGCCGCGGCGGGAGGTGCCTGCGCCACGAGCCTGCGTGCAGCTCGCCTTCGCTCTGGCGCGGGGCGACCGTTGCGATCTGGTGGTCCAGAAGGCGGTCGAGCTGGGCGTGGTGCGTCTCTCGCCGTGTGTCGCGGAACGCTCGCTCATGCGGCTCGACGCCGCGCGTGGAGAGGCGCGCGTGCGCCGCTGGCAGCGCATCGCCGCCGAAGCAGCCCGGCAGTGTGGTCGCTCGGATCTGCCGGTGGTCGATTCGCCCGCTCCACTCGCCCACGTTCTCGAGAGGGTGCCGGAGGGCTTTTGCAAGATCCTCTTTCACGAGGATGGCGGCCATCGGCTGGGGGACCTCGTCGACCGATCTGCCGCGGGGTATCTGGCACTGGTGGGGCCCGAGGGCGGGTTCACGCTGGGGGAGGTCGAAATGTGCCTTGCTGCCGGCGCGCGCATGGCGACGCTCGGGCCCAGGGTCCTACGCTTCGAGACGGCCGGGATCGTGGCGACGGCGCTCCTGCAGCACCTGGCGGGAGATCTGGGCTGACCAGGAAGCGCGGCAAGCCCCGCCGTTGGATGGGGGCCGGCGCGCGCATGGCAACTCTCTTCGACGGCGACCCACTCTGATGCGCCAGAACACGCAAGGGGGAACGATGTCGGAGCGGCGAGTTCGCAGCCGGGAATGCCAATGTATTCCGAGCACGTTTCTCCTGCGCCACCGAGATCTGACACGGTCAGGGTACCGACCCCTGAAGGCGCGGGCTTCTCGGAGGAAGCTCGTGGCGTGGGCGGTCCTGGTGCCCAGCTGTGTGCGGCGGCGCTGGTTGCACCCATGCGTCGCCTGCTCTGGGCAGGCGGGAAAGGTTGTCAAGGGCTCCTCCCGGGGTTAACCTCCGGCGAATGACGTGCCCGCGTTGCCGTGGCGAGTGCGAGATGGGCGCGCGTTTCTGCGCCGGTTGCGGCGCGCGGCTCTTCATCGTCGTCGAAGCGCCCTCCCTGGCGGAGCTCGACAGGGAACTGGATCTGGGCCAGCGAAACGGGCCACCTCCCGGCAAGGAGCACCGTGTGCTCGACTGCTGTCTCGACCTGACAGAACCCCCTTGTCTCCCCGAGTTCGGGGGAGACCCGGATCTTCCCGAGCTTGCGGGTGGTGCGACGAGTGGTGCGTCGCTGTTGCGGCGGGCAGTGGCATGGGGCGCCGATGCCGGGGTGCTCTCTCTGGTGGCTGCGCCGCCATTGCTCTTCGCCGTTCGTGCCGCGGACGCGGCAGGGGCCCTCTTGCCCTGCGGCGCCTTCGTCGGACTGCTTGCCTTTACCTATGGCGCGCTGAGCCACGGCATCATGGGGGCGACCTTTGGCGAGCGCTTCCTCGGACTGCAGGTGACCGATCCCAGCGGCGGTCCTCCCGGTCTCTCCCGCAGTGCCGCGCGCGCCGCCATGGCGGTTCTCGGCACGGCTGCATTCGGGCTGGGCCCGCTCGCAGCGCTTTTCACCCGCAGTCGCCGAGGCCTGCACGACCTCGTGGCGCGCACGATCGTCGTCCGCGCGCCTTGACCGGGTGCGGTAGTGCGCCTACAAACGTCGGCTGTGCCGGTCGATCTCGCCGTCCTTCTTGTCGAAGCGGGCGCGGCCTCCGCGGAGGCCATGGCGCGCGCTGCTGCGCGCCAGCGGGAGGTAGGCGGAGCTCTCGACAGCGCCCTCCTTGAGCTAGGGGTGTTGCGGGAAAGCGAACTGCTGGACTTTCTCTGCCGCACATCCGGGTTGCCGCCGGCACCGCTCGGCCCCATCGAGGTCGATCCGCGGGCCCGGCGTCTCTTCCCCGGACGGGTGGCTGAGCGCTATGGGCTTGCGCCCTTTCAGTTGAACGGCCGCGAGCTTTCGCTCCTGGCGACGTACCCTGTCGACATGGCCGCGCTGGACGAGATCAGTTTCATGCTCTCGTTACACCTCTTGCCACACGTGGCGCCCGAATGGCGGGTGCGCGAGCACGCAGCGCGCGTCTACGGGGGGGCACTCCCGGAGCGATTTGTCGCCATCGCCCGGGCCGTGCGTGGAGGAGCCAGCGGGGTGGGTGAACCCTCCGCGGAAGGTCAGCAGCAGGCCGAGGAGTGGGCCGCCGTTCCGGCAGCAGCGGCCCTGCCGGCCGAGGAGGCATCTGGCGAAGGTGGAACGGACGAGGCCCTGGCCATCTCGCTCGAGGAGGAGGTCTCGTTCTCTCTCCTCGATGAAGAATCTCCCCCCGACGAAACGGCCAGGGCGCAGCCGCTCGTTGTTACCCAGCCTGTGGCACCTGCCCCGGCTCAGCCACCTTCGAAGGAGCCCCCCGAGGCGACCGAGATCCAGGAACCACTGGCGGGCGCGCTGGCGCAGGCGGTCGGGGTCGGGGAAGAGGAGGCGCTCATCGAGGATGAGGAGGCTGCGCCTGTCGGTCGCGGGTCAAGTCCCCCTCGCTGGTCGCGCCAGGAAGCCCTCGCGGCACTCGAAAGGGCTCGTTGCCGGGACGATGTGGTCGGGGTGGCGCTGCGCTACGCACGCGACTTCTTCGAGGCAGTGGCGCTCTTTGCGGTGACCCGGGAGTGGGTGAGTGGCCACGATGCCCTCGGCTGGGAGAACGCTCGGGTGTGCTGTCGGTCGGTGCGGGTCTCGCCCGAGGCGGTGGGCCTGTTCCGGATGGTGGTGGAGACGAAAGGGCCCTACCTCGGCCCGATCGCGCCGGAACCAGGAAACGTGGAGTTCTTGAACGCGCTCGGACGCGGATTGCCGCGCATTGCGCTCGCCTATCCGGTCGTGCTGCGCAACCGGATTGCCTGCGTCCTCTACGGCGACAATGGGGAGGCCCCGGTTTCACCGCAGCGGCTCGGGGACCTCTTGCTGCTGGCTAGTGCTCTGCCCCTCGCCTTCGAACGCGTCCTGCATGAGGCGAAGCGCATCCGGTCGCTGGGGCCGCCGCTGGGGACAGAATCCGGAGCCGCTCCGCTACCGGAAGCACTTGCGGTCGAGCCCTCGCCCGACAAGGAACAGGGGGAAGGTGCGGGCGTTGCCCTGGCAGCCGCGGGGTGGAGAACGAACGAACCAGCGAATGCGGAGAATCTTTTCGATCGGGAGGTGCCGTCGGCGCCCCCGCCCTCGGCGGGGCCGAGCATCTCCCAGCTGGACGACCTCGTGCGGTTACTCGTCGAAAGCGCACCTGGCTCGCCCGAGAGGGCGCGCTTCATCGTTGATCTCGTGCGGCGCGGGCCGGAGGCTGCGGCCGCGCTCTGCCTCGTCTTGCCCGGTCCCCTGGATGCACAGGGGGGAGCCGAGCCGCAGGCAGTGGAGGAACGCGGGCCGGTGCTGGCCGCGCTGGCGGCGCTGGGCATCGTGGCGACGCCCTATCTCGCCAAGCTCCTCGTCGATGACGACGCGGAGCGGTCTCGACTGGCGGCGCTGCTTCTCGGCCGGCTGGGCGATGCGGCGTCGTTCCTGCCGCTCGCCGACGCCGTCATGGCGAGCACGAGCCCCCGCGCCGCAGAGGCCGCGCTGGCGGCGCTCGCCGGTTCGCGCAAGCATCAGGAGTTCCGGCCCGTGCTGGAGCGCTTTCGCCGAGCACTGCTCGGGAGCAAGCCCGAGTGGATGGCGCAGGCGGCAAGGGCCCTGGGGCGGCTCGGCGACGAGGAGGCGATTCCCCTTCTCATCCAGGCTCTGGATGCGCCCGAGCCGGTGTGCGGGGCGGGCGCGGCGGCGCTCTCCGCGCTCTCGGGACGCCGGTTCGGGCTCGATCAAGCGGCCTGGCTCGCCTGGTGGCGCGACCATCGCGGGAAGTCGCGCGTCGACTGGCTCTTCGAGGCCCTTCTCGACGATGATCCCGCCGCCCGCCTCGGCGCAGCCCAGGCGCTGCGGGAGGGCGGGGCGCCTCCGGTGGACTGGCTCAACGACGCTCCTCGCAGCGAACGATTGGCGGCAGCGCGCACCTGGCGTGCCTGGTGGGACGAGCAGCGGCGGTCACTCTAAGGGGGGCAGCATGCCGTCGGGGATGGGCACAGAAAGCGGTAGTGCGCGCGGGCCCCGAACGGTCGCGACGGTCGGCGGGCAACAGGGAGCGAATTGGCTTTGGCCGCTCGATCGACGGGCGGGCTGAAATGAGCCAGTTCTGGGGAATGCCATGACCAAAACCATCGACCCGGATCCACGGAGGGCTCTTCTCGAGAAGCTCGAGGAGGAGGCAGCGCGGGGGGGCGGCGAGGACCGGATCGCAAGGCAGCACGAGTCGGGCAAGCTGACCGCTCGCGAGCGCATCGAGCTCTTCCTGGACCCGGGCACCTTCGTCGAGATGGACAAGTTCAAGACCCACCGATGTGCCGACTTCGGCATGGAGCGGCAAAAGATACTGGGCGACGGGGTGGTGACCGGCTACGGCCTCGTGCAGGGGCGGCAGGTCTTCATCTTCGCGCAGGACTTCACGGTATTCGGCGGCTCGCTCTCCGGCGCGTACGCAGAGAAGATCTGCAAGATCATGGATCGCGCCATGGAGGTCGGTTGTCCCGTCGTGGGGCTGAACGACTCCGGGGGCGCGCGCATCCAGGAAGGCGTCGCCTCGCTGGCCGGATACGCGGACATCTTCTTGCGCAACACCCTCGCTTCGGGACTGGTGCCGCAGGTGAGTGTCATCATGGGGCCGTGTGCCGGGGGCGCCGTCTATTCGCCCGCCATCACCGACTTCATCTTCATGGTGAAGGACACGAGCTACATGTTCATCACCGGGCCCGAGGTCATTCGGGCGGTCACCCACGAGGAGGTGACGAAGGAGGACCTGGGCGGCGCGCGAGCCCACTCGGAGAAATCGGGCGTGGCGCACTTCATCTACGATAGCGAGGAGGCGACGCTGAGGGCGGTGCGCGAGCTCATCTCGTACCTTCCCCTCAACAATGCGGACGACCCACCCGTCATTCCGTGCGCGGACGACCCGACCCGGCGGGAGGAAGCGCTGAAGTCGGTCGTCCCGGCCAATCCGAACAGGCCCTACGAGATCCGGGAGGTCATCCATGCCGTCGTCGACGAGCATCACTTCTTCGAGGTGGGAGAGCACTTCGCCGGGAACATCGTGGTCGGGTTCGCGCGGCTGAACGGGCGGCCCGTGGGCGTGGTGGCCAACGAGCCGGCCGTGCTGGCCGGCGTGCTCGACATCGGTGCGAGCGTGAAGGCGGCTCGCTTCGTGCGCTTTTGCGACGCCTTCAACATCCCGTTGCTCACCTTCGTGGACGTGCCGGGCTTCCTCCCGGGCACCGACCAGGAGTGGGGCGGGATCATCAAACACGGAGCCAAGCTCCTCTACGCGTTCGCGGAGGCGACAGTGCCCAAGGTCACCGTCATCACGCGCAAGGCCTACGGAGGCGCCTACGACGTCATGGCTTCCAAGCACATCCGCGCCGACGTGAACTTCGCCTACCCGACCGCCGAGGTCGCGGTCATGGGTCCCGAGGGCGCGGTCAACATCATCTTCCGCAAGGAGATAGCGAGCGCACAGGACCCGACCGCCGAGCGGGATCGACTCATCGCCGACTATCGCGAGAAGTTCGCCAATCCCTACAAGGCGGCCGAGCTGGGCTATATCGACGAGGTCATTCGACCGGAGGAGACGCGACCACGTGTCATCCGCGCCTTCGAGATGCTGCGCACGAAGAGGCAGGAAAACCCGCCCAAGAAGCACGGCAACATCCCGCTTTGATCGGTCGATTTTAGTTCGAAAGCCCGGCGGGGGCCGGGCTCTTCTCGCCGGCTGGCGCGCTTCTTTTAGGCCTTGCGGACGTTGGAGGCCTGAAGACCCTTCGGTCCCTTCACGACATCGAATTCCACCTTCTGCCCCTCTGCCAGGCTGCGGAAGCCATCCATCTGGATGGCGGTATGATGGCAGAAAACATCCTCACCACCGTTGTCCTGCGTGATGAATCCGTAGCCTTTCGCATCATTGAACCACTTCACGGTACCAGTAGCCATTTGCTGTGACTCTCGCTGCGCGAGCGCAACATTGCGCTCGGTCAACCCGTGCGCGCGGGTGAAGTAATCAATCTATTCAGGAACGGGTAGGAAGTCGAGATCCACCTGTCACGCGAAGTGGAGTGTTCTCGTCAAATATGCGCAAAGATGCGCCGCGTCGTGACTTGCAGTGATTGACGAAAGCGCTCCGCGTTGAGCGGGCGCGCGCCGCCGGGTTCGCTCTGACGCGGCTTCGCTCGCCCCCCCCGCCGCGCTGCTAACCATGGGTTATTGCTGGCGACGGTTGCTGATCGCGGGTTGCGGTGGGGAGCTCGTGCCGAGTGCTGCGCGCGCCCCTCTGAGCTCGCGTGCCGGGTCTGGAACCAGGTGGACAGGTCTCGCAGCGAGGATTTCGGTGCGAGAAGGGCGCCAGGTGCTTGACAAGGGGCGGCTCGCCTCATGCATCCTGCGCTCGAGGATCGGTCTACCCGTCCTTCGCGGGTTTTGAGGGGTACCTCGAGCGAGTTGGGAATCGCTGTGCCGCACCGGGTCGCGGCTGGCTTGGGCCAACGAGCCGCGGTCATCACTTCCGCCGATCTCCGCCTCTCCATACGAGCCACAGCAACTCACCGTCGATGACGGCCTCGGGGTCCTTGCCCATGCGTTCGACCGCGAGCGGCCTGACGACAAGGGGCGACAGCGCCCGCGGTGTCCCGCGACAGCGCGAGGCGCCCGGGCCTTACGCGATGCCCCCAGGGTGCGCGCCGTCGGACCCGATAGCCGGCCACTTCCGATCAGGATTTGGCCAGACAACATCCGAAGTGGCCGGTTATCGAGCACTTATCCGCGCCAATTCCTATGAACCGCTTCACCTCGCGCGAAATTGGCCGGATAGGTTGCGATGCGGCGCGAGTCCGCGGGCCACAAAAACCCCGGGCCTTCCCGTCATCTCGGGGGGCAAATACCAGGTTACATATTGTGCGTTCGACCCGAGTTTGAAGTGATCGCGACCGCCGCGATTGGTGCGGTGGGCATCGTGCTACTGGACGGCGGGCTCTCGGCAACTCCGTGAATTTCGGGCGGTGGTGGCACCTTGAACTGCTCGGCTGGTCTGCAACAAGCCTGCCCGCAGGAAGGACGGCGTCCCGCACAAGACCAGGAACGAGCTCGCTCGCGAGTTGCTCGAGCTCTTCTTGGCAGGCGGAGTCCCCGAGCATCTTGACGCGTTGGCCTGTCGGTATCGAGCAAGCTCGCGCGTCTGCGCGGGCCGCCGTCCCCTGACGCACGCGGGGCGGGCGCGGTCGTACTCCAGGACTTGATGGCACCGCCCGGAGGGGAGATACCACGGATCGTTGATCGACGACGCGGTCGCTCGCAAGAAGGGTCCGCATGCGGCGCGGCCCTGCCCTGTCGACGCCTCGCGCTCCCGCACCTCCTGGATGTTTCGCCAGCGTCGTAGGGTCGGGTCCAAAGCGATGCCCTTCAGCGGCAGCGCCAGCACGCGGCTCGCCTGCCCATCAGGTCGATGGACCATCGGGTGCGGGAAGAGAAGAACTCGTGGAAACGCACACCGGATACTGCCGTGTGGACGGCGACCCCGCGTGAGAAGCCATCCGGCGACTACCACCGTGTTGCGAGACGAGGGTTCGCTGAAGGCGGGAGACAGCGGGTTGAGGGTCTCGAGCATGATCTCGCCGCGCAGAATGTGGATTGCCCGCCGGTGGAGCAGAAGGACGACGCAGGACTTGGGGTTGCGGTTGGGACAAATCCCCGCCGCCGCGTGGGCGAGAAGCCTCGGGGTTCACCCAGGTAGGCCCCAGTTGCTCGCTCGATAACAAGTGCCTTGGAATCGGGCAGAGTCAACCATGGTTTCGGCGAGCATTGCCGGGTGCCCGCAGGTGGCTACCCGATCGCGACTCAGCCGACGCAGGTTTGTTGCGAGTACCCGAGCGGCCGGGTGCGGGAAACGCCCATGCTTCGACTGGCCGCGCTTGTGCAGCGGTGGGACGCTGCTCGGTGGTGGAAGACGATGTCAATGTCCGCGCGGGCGAGGTCCGCCATCTTGAGGAAGATCGTCTTCTCGAACTCGGCCGCGGGGACTTCCAGCAAATCCACAGCAGCGTACAAATGGTACAACCTTGAATACGCTCGCCCCCGGGCAAGGGCACGTTGGGGCGACAGAGCTGTTCGAATTGGAAACCCGCTCGCCAACCCCGAGGGGTCGGTCATGGTCAAACCTGGCGGGGCTTCCCGCTGAAAGTCGGATCACGATCTATTCAGCGATCGTCAAAGGCGCGTTCGTCGCCGCGGCGTCGCAATCTATTTGGATGAAAATGGCACCGTCGAAGAAGGAGATGGCCTGTTGGGACCTTCCGCAGCTTCCCTCTCGGCTTTCCGAGGCGTTCAGCTGCAGTCGTGGCCCTTGCCGATTGGTCCAAGATATGGGGAATTGGCCGATCCAAGGGACCTCGGCGACCGCTACGGGGCGCTTTTGCCGGTGAAGAGCCTCGCGTGAAAGCGCGCATTTGCAGCCCGAAATGACTCGCAAACGACTCCCGCGGAAGGGTCCTCGAAGGGGAACTGACCGTTCGGGAGTGGCGATCGATCGGTTCGCTGAAGAGGACACGGCCCGCCGAACCTCATTGATGGGCCATTCCAGAAGGAGGGAGACGCATGTCTTCGAGAATGAAGTCGCTGCTTCTTGCGGTGGCGATGCTCCTGTGCGTGGGCGCAGCAGGTCGAGCGCAGGCACAAGCGAAGCCGCAATCCGCGCCGCTCAACCCGATACCCGAGGTAGTTCATCCAGGAGTTCAGCCCAAGCGCCCGGCCGTGGCTCCGACCGCGGGACCCAGTGTTCCATTCAACGTTCAACTGTCAGCGAATGTTCACTTTCTTGAGCCGGGGGTCCACGGCATCTTGACTGCCACAACCGACGCGGAAGTGGGTGGCGCGGGGTTCAGCATCACGATCTTCGATGTCTCGTCCAAGCCCGTTCAGGTGGCGAGTTGCCCATCCGGGATCAGCTGCCGCGCCAGCGTCTCGAGCTCCGGCGAGGCTTGCCACACGTTTGTGGCCCATGTCAGCAGGCCCGACGGATCCAGCATCCAGGCGACCAGCAACAACGTGGACTTGCTCTGGACGGAGAAGCGTTTTGAACCGACATTGTCTGTCGCTCCTTCCACGACAGTTCATCCGGGCACGTCGGTGACCCTGACCACGACCACCCACGACGATATCGGGCCCACACCGTTCTGGATGCAGATTTTCGATCTGGCGACGTCGACACAGATCGCCTTGTGCGGCTTCGGGACCTCTTGCGAGGCGACGTCGACCAGCAGCCGGCCAGGTGCCGCCCTGGAGACGGAGCAGTTTGCAGCCGTCTTGGCATGCGGAACCTCCACCCAACCACTCGACGGCGACCTCATGGGCGACAACGCGGAAGGCATCGGGGGCAATGAATCCACTGCCTTCGTGACATGGTCGACGTCTCCCGTGCAGGTCTCCTTGAGTCTATCGGCGGACGGACTATCCGTGGTGGCGCGGACATCCGCGCCCTACGGCGGCTGGATCTCAATCTACCGTGCGGACACCGGAGAACTCTTGAGCCGATGCTTCGGCAGTTCGAGCTGCGCCTGGGCGTTTGACCTTTCCAACGCCAATCTAGTCGCCTTCCTGACCGGTGGGGCCTATCCCACGATCCTCCCGCCGCTATCTCAGGTTGAGGCAAGTTCGCCCGTTCAATTCTTCTTGGGACCGAGATGAACAGTCTCTTGAGTGGGCAGCTTCCGCGGATGCCGCTGCCCGCGGCTCGCTGCACTCCACGAGCGAGGAACACGGCGCACCCGGCCCATGAGATGAGACAGCTTCGCCAGTCCTCGTGAACTCTGGCGCTCGCGAATATGGAAAGTCCATACGGCTCGTGGTTTCACAGAGGGCGCTCACGACGTTTGACCGATGATTCGAACCGTGCGCCTTGACGCTTCGCGCACCTGGCCAAACTCTGGAGCGCAGGGGTCCCTCGCCTCCGGAAATGTGCGACGACCGAGTCGAACGCGAACTTCCGGGGGTGGGGGCCAGGAACTTCTCGCCTGGCGAAGAGCTCTTCAGCGTCGGGGAGCGACTCGACCGATTGTTCGGGAATGCGGGTGGCGCTCTGGCCGACGTGGGGCAGGCCATTCTCGAGGTCTCCCTTAACGAACCGTTCACATCGCCTGCGCTTGCGCCCGGTGGAGGATCGGCGACGAAGAGTCTCGCGTGCAATCGGGCGTTTGCTGCCCGAAATGATTCGCAAGACGACTCTCGCGGAAGGGTCCTCGAAGGGGAACGGACCGTTCGGGAGTGGCGACCGATCGGTTCGCTGAAGAGGACACGGCCCGCCGAACGCTTCATTGATGGGCCATACATGAAGGAGGGACACGCATGTCTTCGAGAGTGAAGTCGCTGTTTCTTGGGGTGGCAATGCTGCTGTACGTGGGCGCAGCGCAGGCGCAAGCGAAGCCGCAATCCGCGCCGCTCAATCCGATACCCGAGGTAGTTCATCCAGGAGTTCAGCCCAAGCGCCCGGCCGTGGTTCCGACCGCGGGATCCAGCGTTCCGTTCAACGTTCAACTGTCAGCGAATGTACACTTCCTTTCGCCGGGGGCCGCTGGCGCCGTGGGGACCACTGGCACGCTGACCGCCACAACCGATAAGGAAGTGGCTGGCGCGGGGTTCAGCATCACGATCTACGACATCTCGTCCAAGCCCGTTCAGGTGGCGAGTTGCTCGTCCGGGGTCAGCTGCACCGCCACCGTCTCGAGCCCCGGCGAGGCTTGCCACACGTTTGTGGCCCATGTCAGCAAGCCCGACGGGTCCAGCGTCCAGGCGACCAGCAACAACGTGGACATGCTCTGGACGACAGGTGATTTTGGACCCGGTTTGTCCGTCACTCCTTCCACGACAGTTCATCCGGGCACGTCGGTGACCCTTACCGCGAACACCGCCGGCGATATCGGGCCCACGCCGTTCTGGATGCAGATCTTCGATCTGGCGACGTCGACGCAGATCGCGTTGTGCGGCTTCGGCACCTCTTGCCAGACGACTGCGACCAGCAGCCGGCCAGGTGCCACCCTGGAGACGGATCAGTTTGCAGCTGTCTTGGCCTGCGGGACGTCCACCAAACCACTCGACGGCGACCTGTCGGGCGACAGCGAGATTTTTCTTTCAGGCAATGAATCCACTGCCTTCGTGACATGGTCGACGTCTCCGGTGCAGGTCTCTTTGAAGCTGTCGGCGGACGAAGAATCCGTGGTGGCGCAGACATCGGCGCCCTACGGCGGCTGGATCTCAATCTACCGTGCGGACACCGGGGAGCTCCTGAGCCGATGCTTCGGTGCTTCGACCTGCGCCTGGGCGTTTGACTTTGCAAGAAACGACAACCTGGTCGCCTTCCTGACCGGTGAGGCGTACCCTACGACCTTCCCGCCGCTATCTCAGGTCGAGGCAAGTTCGCCCGTTCAATTCTTCTTCGCACCGTGAGCGCAGGGGTCCCTCGCCTCCCGGAAGCCGCGTTCGAC
>Ga0335081_10005304_pt1 | contig 20389 bp, 15 predicted proteins | sample Lox_Sample_35_FD_206713 | JGI IMG/M metagenome (GOLD analysis project Ga0335081, IMG submission 206713) | Soil microbial communities from Loxahatchee National Wildlife Refuge, Florida, United States - Lox_Sample_3.5 | ecosystem: Environmental > Terrestrial > Soil > Wetlands | place: USA... | reverse complement strand
CAAGCCGGCGGAACCGGCTGCGACTACAAAATAGGGAATCACAAAGGAGCGTTTCTATGGGAATGGCAGTCGGTGGACAGGGCGGTCCGAAATCGGATATTAATATGACGCCCATGATCGACGTCCTGCTGGTGTTGATCATCATTTTCATGGTGATCACGCCCTTGACGCCCAAGGGGCTGGAGGCGCTCGTACCTCAGCCGCCGCCGCCGGGTCAGAAACAGACCCTGTCGGATCAGCGGACGGTCGTGATCGTCATTGATGCCGACCATTCATACAAGATCAACAGCGACCCGACCACCGAAGCCGGGCTGGGCCCGCGCCTCGAGGAGATTTTCAAAACGCGCGCCGAGCGTGTGGTGTTCGTGAAGGGCGACCCCAACCTGGACTTCCTCTGGGTCGCGAGGGCGATTGACATCGCCCACGGCGCCGGTATCGACAAGGTCGGGCTCATGACCAAAATGGTGGAGGCGGGGAACTGACTATGCGCAAGCTCCTGTCGATCCTGCCCGTGGCTGCATTGGCCGCCGTGCTGATCAGCCTTCCGGTGATGGGTACAGGCTGCCAGAAGCTGCAGGCCCGCGATCACCTCAACAAGGGCGTCAACGCCTTCAAGAACGCCCAGTACGCCGACGCTGTGGAGCACTTCAAGACCGCCGTGGAGTTGGATCCCAACTTCCCCACGGCCCGTTTGTATCTGGCGACCGCTTACTTTCAGCAGTACATTCCCGGGTCCGACGATGCGGAGAACATGAAGATGGCCACCGCGGCCGAGTCCACGTTCAAAGAGGTCCTGAGCTCGGACGCGAAAAACGCCGTGGCGATCGCGTATCTGGCGTCGTTGTACCTGAATGAGAAACGGTGGTCGGAAGCGCGCGAGTGGTACCAAAAGCTCATCAGCGTCGATCCCAAGAACGTTGCGGGCTACTACAGCCTGGGTTTCATCGCCTGGTCGGAATGGTATCCGGCCTACGGAACGGCCAAGGCGCTGTTGGGCATGAAACTTGAGGATCCCGGTCCCATTAAGGATAAGAAGGTCAAGGAAGAACTCAAGGCGAAGTACAGCCAGGTCATCGAGGATGGCTTGAAGTCGCTCGATAAGGCTCTGGAAGTCGACCCCGCAGATGACGACGCCATGGCCTATGAGAACCTTCTCATCCGGGAACGCGCCGATCTGGCCGATTCCAAGGAGGAGTACGAAAAGCAGGTCAAGATCGCCGATGGATGGATGGACAAGGCTCTGGCCGCCAAGAAGGATAAAGCCGAGAAGAAGAACAAGACGGGCGGCGGCATCGTCGCCGACCAGAAATAATCGTCGTCACCCGGACGCCGGGACGCGGAGAGATGAGATCGCTGCCGAATGCCATCCTCTTCGCATCCCGGCGTAGCCATCAGCGGATCTCTTCCATCCCCAGCCTACACACAATGCGTGTTCTGTTTTGACGTTCCTCGGCGCCCTCCGCGCCTCGGCGGTGATTCCTAACGTGGCTCCCTTGCTACAATCGAATTACTGTGGCTTCTGAGTCCGCCAGCCTTCCTGAAACGTTGCCTGCACTGCCGCCTCTTGACCCGGTGGAGCAGTTGTATCGCGAGCTGGAAGCCAAGATCCGCGAATACCGGCCCAAGGACGATTTCACCGCGATCGAGAAGGCGTTTCGATTCGCCAGCAAATACCACGAAGGCCAGACCCGCGATTCCGGCGAGCCCTACTTGGTGCACCCTGTCATGGTGGCCCACATCCTGGCCGACATGCGCATGGACTTCATCGCCATGGAGACGGGCCTGCTTCACGACGTCGTCGAAGACACCAGCGTCACCGTCGATCAGGTGCGCAAAGAGTTCGGCGAAGACGTCGCCCGCTGCGTCGATGGCGTCACCAAGCTGACCAAGCTGGATTTCTTCTCCGCCGAGGACCGCCAGGCCGAGAGCTTTCGCAAGATGCTGCTGGCCATGGTGGAAGATATCCGCGTCATCATGGTCAAGCTGGCAGATCGCATGCACAACATGCGAACCTTGGGCTATCTCGGTCCCGAGCGGCGCGAACGGATTGCCCGTGAAACCATCGAGATCTATGCGCCCATCGCGCACCGCTTGGGAATGGGCAAGGTGCGCGGCGAGCTGGAGGACCTTGCTTTCCAGCATCTCGAGCCTGACGCCTACCAGGAGATCCTTCGTTCCATCGAATCGCGCCGCCACTCCAACGAGGAGTTCCTGGCTGAGATCCGGCAGGTGGTCGAAGCGGAGCTGCGTCGCGAAGGGATTCCCGCGCGCATCGACGGCCGGCTCAAGCGGCCGTACTCCGTGTTCCAGAAACTCCGCCGGCAGAAGATCACGGTCAACGAAGTCTACGACCTGATGGCGTTGCGCATCATCACCGACTCGGTGAAGAACTGCTACGCCGCCCTCGGCGTCATCCACAACAAGTGGCGGCCCATTCCCGGCCGCATCAAGGACTTCATCGCCATTCCGCGGCCCAACCTATATCAATCGCTGCATACGTCCGTGGTGGGCCCGCACGGCCAGACCTTCGAAGTGCAGATCCGCACCGAAGAGATGCATCGCATCGCCGAAGAAGGCATCGCCGCGCACTGGAAATACAAAGAAGGCCGCAAGGGACCGGCGGCCGACGATCAGCGCATCGCCTGGTTGCGTCACCTGGTGGAATGGCAGCGCGATATCCAGGACCCCGGCGAGTTCATGTCCACGCTCAAAGTGGACCTGTACCCGGAAGAGGTCTACACCTTCACCCCGCGCGGCAAGGTGCTGGTGCTGCCGCGCGACGCTACCCCCATCGATTTCGCCTACGCCATTCACTCCGACGTGGGACACACGTGCGTGGGCGCCAAGGTGAACGGCCGCATCGTTCCCCTTCGATCGTCCCTGCGTAATGGCGACATCGTCGAAATCATGACCCAGGCAGGCCATGAGCCCAGCAAGGACTGGCTGGCTTTCGTCAAGACCTCGCGCGCGCGCAACAAGATCAAGCACGTCATCAACGCCAGCGAGCGTCTGAAGGCCATCGAGATCGGCCAGAAGTACCTCGAGAAAGAAGCGCGCCGGCTTGGAGTTCAGCTTGGAAAGGTGGCCAGGGTGGAACTCGAGAGCGTGGCTGCCGAGTACGGCTACAGTAAGATGGAAGACCTGTACGCGGCGCTGGGCTACGGGCGGTTCTCCGCCCGGCAGGTGTTGAGCAAAGTGGCTCCGGGCATCGTGAAGGAAGAGCCCGCGGAAGACAAAGACGTCGCCGCGCAGGACCCTGCTCAGACCGGGTTGACCGCGGTTCCGCCGGTGCCGGGGCGCCCGGGCGGCGCCGACGGCGTCATTAAGGTTCGCGGCGTGGACGATCTGCTGGTTTACCGCGCCAAGTGCTGCAACCCCATTCGCGGCGAGGCCATCGTGGGCTACGTCACCCGCGGCAAGGGCGTGGCGGTCCACTCGCGCATGTGCCCCAACGTCCAGAGCCTGATGTACGACGTCGAGCGCAAGATCGAGGTCGAGTGGGCCCGAGCCGCGGAGGACGCCTTCCCCGTCCGCATCGTGGTCCACACCGACGACCGCCCGGGAATGCTCATGCAGCTCACCTCCGTCCTTTCCGGCGAGAACTCCAACATCCGTAGCCTGGAGGCCAAGACCGAGTCGGATCAGGACGGCGGCATCGTCGAAATGACCGTGGACGTGCGCGACAAGAAGCAACTGGAAAAGCTGGTGGCCGCCATGAGGCGCATCTCCGGCGTGCGCGACGTCGAGCGCCTGTTCAATTGAAGATGCCGCATTCCGCCGACCCCGAGCACATTGCCATTTCCAAGTCCAAGGGCATCAAGATCGATTGGAAGGACGGTCACCGCAGCGAGTACGGGCTGACATACCTGCGGGACAAGTGCCCCTGTGCCCAGTGCACGGGCGCGCACGGAACGCCTCCACGCGAGCCGGAATCCAACAACCCGTTCCCCATGTTCAAGCCCGCGCTGAAGATGCTGGCCGTAGAGCCGGTAGGCAACTACGCCATCCGTATCAACTGGAGCGACGGCCACAACTCGGGGATTTATTCCTACGAGCACTTCCGCGCCATCTGCCCCTGCAAAGAGTGCGCAGCCGCAAAATGAAAAAGGCGACCGTTTTACCGGTCGCCTTTGTGAATCTCGGGGAGGGTTGGTCTTATAGCAGCCGGAAGTTGACTTCGATGGTGGCTTCCACTGTGACGGGCTTGCCGTCCTTGTAGCCCGGTTTGAACTTCCACTGCTTCACGGCTTCCATGGCCTTCTCGTCCAGACCCAGGCCCAGGCTGCGCAACACTTTCATGTTGATCGCCTTGCCTGAAGGATCGATCTGCACGTACAGGACAACCGTGCCCTGGTACTTGGCTTTGCGGGCTTCTTCGGAGTACTCGGGCTCTTTCTTGTACAGCAGGACCGGCGCCGAAACGCCGCCGCCCACGCGGAAGACTCCGCCGCCGAGGCCGCCGCCCGAACCGGGCCCGTAGCCGCCGCCATCGCCCGAACCAATGCCGCCGCCGTGGCCGCTACCGATGCCGCCTCCAGAACCTTGCCCATTGGAAGGCGTCATGTACTTCGAGAGCGGATCGCCGTATAGCGGATAGTCGATGTTCGGCACCGGTGTATTGGGATCGCCCAGGAGCGTAGGATCCATGGCGAGCTTGGGGTTCATGTTGTTGTAGACAGCGACCGGCGGCGTGAACTGCTTGAGCGCGAACTTGGGGAGCTTGCCGAAGCTGGCCGGCAGCGGCGAACGATCTCCGCCTCCGCCTCCGCCCTGCTGCGTTTGCTTCTGCGGAGCCATCTTGATTTCCGGCGGCGCCAGATCGATGGCATACAATACCGCGTGCTTCGCGGCTTCCTGCACGGTCTTGTTGGTGCCCACCAGGAAGAGAATCGTAACGACGCAGACCTGGAACCCGGTCGACATCATGAAGGACTTCTTCTGGCGTCCGTACAGGCCCCAAATATCCTTTACCGCGACAGGCTTGGAGGTCACCTGGAGTGGCGGCAGTTTGGGCGGGTTGAAGAGTTCTTTGATGTTTTGGATGAAAGAGCGATACCACGGCTCTTCCACGCCTTCGACAAAAAGCCGACTCAGATGATCTTCGGCCGTCGTCGCGAACGAGGTATCGGGTTGTGCCTGGTCAGCCATGTTCTTCTACCAGCCCTCCCTGTCGGGCACCGACTAGTCTACGTCTATTCGACGATTTCGGGGGTGGGATCGTTACAGCTTTTGGAAAAACACCACCCCTCACAAATCTCATCGTCAGTTTACCACAAAAACGCCACACCTGGATGTGTTAATAATGTCATAGCCCTAGAGAGGGATGCCCAGGACTCCCGGGCGGATTCCAAAAATGGGAACCGGCGCCAGGAGCGGGTGTCGATTCTTTGCACGCAACCTCATGGTGGGGCACAATCAGAGTGATGCAAACGTTAATTGAATCCGGACCAGCAGAGCTGGTTGAGAGTGACGCGCTGATCGTACCGGTCTTCGAAGGCGCCAAGGAGGAGCGGTTCGGCGCCGGGGAACTGGCGCTTGCCGGAGAGCTCACGGGCAAGTTATTGGAGTTTACACTCTTACACCACCCGCCCGGGGTGGCTGCAAAACGCGTATTGCTGGTTGGCGCCGGTAAACCCGAGAAGTTCGATTCCGCGGAATTGCGCCGGGTCAGCGGCGCCGCCACCCGGCACTTGAGAGCCAAATCCATCCGGCGAATCGCCATCGCGCTTGATCCCGGCCATCGTAGTGAAGAATACGTGTCGGCCGCGGTCGAAGGCGCCGTTCTGGGCGATTTTGAACCGGATCGCTACAAGACCGACGACGACAAGAAATCGGTCGAGTCTTTTGCAGTGGTTGCGCCGGAAGCGGCGCCGGGCTTGGACACGGCGCTTGAGCGCGGGCGCGTCCTGGCTGAAGCGCAGAATTTCACGCGCGCATTGGTGAACGAGCCCGCCAACCGGTTCACGCCTTCCACGATGGCCGATACCGCCAGACAGGCGGCGTCTGAACATGGATTGGAATGCGAAGTTCTGGGCCGCCAGGAGATGGAGAAGCTCGGAATGGGCGCCCTGCTGGGCGTGGCCCAGGGCAGCGCGGAGCCGCCGGCCCTCATTGTGATCCGCTACAAGCCGGCTGCCGGTGAGACCAGATCGCACCTGGGCATGGTGGGAAAGGGAGTGACGTTTGACACCGGCGGCATTTCCATCAAGCCCGCCGATGGCATGGAGAAAATGAAATACGACATGGCCGGAGCCGCGGCCATGCTTGGCGCCATGCGGGCGATCGCGCAACTGAAGCCGCCTATCCCGGTGACCGCGTTCCTTCCCTGCGTGGAGAACATGCCGGGCAGCCGGGCGCAGCGGCCCGGCGACATCGTCACCGCCATGTCGGGCAAAACCGTCGAGGTGATCAATACCGATGCGGAAGGGCGGCTGATTCTGGCGGACGCCCTCACCTACGCGCGCCGGCAGGGCTGCACTCATCTGGTGGACGCTGCCACGCTCACCGGCGCCATCGTGGTGGCGCTGGGCCATCTGAACGTTGGGCTGTTCGCCAATGACGACGCGATGCGCGACCGGGTGCTGGCCGCTGCCAAGGCCGAGGGCGAGCGCATGTGGACCATGCCTCTCGAGGACGATTACAAGGAGTACCTCAAGAGCGCCTTTGCCGATCTCGCCAATGTCGGCGGCCGGTGGGGCGGCGCCGTAACGGCTGCGATCTTTCTGAAGGAGTTCGCCGGCGACACACCGTGGGTGCACCTGGACATCGCGGGCACAGCCTGGCTCGACGACGCGAAGCCGTATCTGGCAAAGGGACCGTCGGGCGTGCCGGTGCGGACCTTGGTGCGGCTGGCGATGGATTGGAAGGAGTGAGGCACAGCGGGCACAGCGTGCCACGCAGGCGGGAGCAACGCGCGCGCGTTATACTGCCAACGAAATAGTCACTTCACCCGAGCCTGCGGGCGCGTGAATTCTGATTCTGAGGCAGGTTGCGTCCGGTCGAACGCGCCGGTAGCTGATGTCGTAGCGGGCCAGCAGGTTCAGATAGGCGCGCGCGATCTGGGCCTCGATGGCGGCGTCGCTGACGGCCATCAGGAAGCTCGCGGAGATGCGGCGGCAGAAGGCTTCCATGTGAGGATTCGCGCCTCCCGAGATTACCTGCAATGACGCGCGAGAGGACAGAATCGCGGCGCTCAGCGCGTGACCGGCGAAGTGCACGGTGTCCGCGGGTGCGAATACGATCAGGTGACGCTTGCCGCGCGCGGCTTCAACGCCCGGCCGCAGAGACCGCCAGATGGCCGACCAGACGTCCGTGGAATCGTTCTGGTCCGGCTCACTGCCAATGGCCGCCGCGGCGAGCGGAGGTTCGATGCTAAGCGGAGGCGATTCCGGGTCGGCTTGCACACCCGACTTCGGAGCGCCTGACAGAACATAAGGCGCGGCGAACCAGGCATCCATTGGCCGCTTGGATTCCAGGCACTTCAGGGCCGCCTGATTCCACGGCGCGGATTCGGATGCCCGCGGCAGAATAAAGGTCACCGATATCGCCTCTGGCAGCGGCCTTTCCACAACCTTGTAAGACAGCACCGCCTGACCGTCCTCGCTCAGGCTGAACTGGGCCGGCAGCAGGGCGGGGTATTCGCGGCCGTCGCTCGAAACCACGGCCACGTGCACCCGGCGCTGGCCCTGCCTGAGGCGGTTCCCTACGAGATAGCCGGACACCAGCCAATTACTGTTTTGGGCATTTTGGGCAGCCGCCGCCTTGATGCGCGCGATCGAAGCGAAAGCGCGCCTGCGCACGGTGGCGTCCGGATCGGCCAACATGCGCCCCAGCGCTTCGATGAAACGGGGATCTCCGGTTTCCCCCATTACCCAGGCCGCGGTGGATCGAAAAAGGCTGGACTCGTGGCCGGCCATTCTCGCCACTTCGGAAATCACCGAACAATCGCCCAGCCGGTACAATCCCAGAACCGCGTTCCCGGCGACGCGGTTGTTGTCATCGTGGGCCGCGAAACGGAGCAACTCACGCGCTTCGCGGGAATCCACGCTCCACAAGGACTGAACCGCGTTGGCGCGGACACGGGGGTCGCCTTCAGCCAACTTGCTCTTCACCCAGCCCACGCTTTGGCTGCCGCGGCCGATGATAAGTACCGCCTTGGATCGCAGGTAGGGACTGGCGTTGCGCAGAATCCGCATCAGCGACGGCACTCGCGCGGCATCGGAGATTTCGCCGAGGATTTCGATCACGCGGCCGGCGTTAGCCAAAGCCTCCTGGCGGGCGTCGGAGAGCACAAGCTCAGCAAGGCTTTTCGCCAAGGCGATATCGGTCTGCGGATCTATCTGGAGAGCCGATCGAGCCAGGGCCAAAGCGCGTCCGCGTTCGAGCGCCGGATCGCACAACACCCGGAATAACAGGTTGCGCGAAACCAGCACGCCCAACAGGCACCGGGCGCCGCGTGAATCGCAGTCCGCCCGCAGAATCTGAATCGCGGCGTCATAAAAGGGTTCGCGGCAGTTGTCCGAAAGGTCGCCAATGAGCCGTTCATGCCTGGCGGGGTTGGAGTCGAACCCCTCGACCAGCGACACCAGGACAGCGCCACATAGATAGTCCGGGACGACCGGCTCCGAGGCCATATGGAGCTTATCGGCGAGTTGCGCGAGAGCTTTAGGAGGGCCGGTTCTATAATTGAACTGATGTCGAAAAACACTTTTGGCGCAGCGGGCAAGCTGCGCGCCGGCAACGCCGAATACGAGGTTTTCCGCCTGGCCCGGCTCGAAGAGAAGGGCCTGGCTAACGTGGGGCGACTGCCCTTTTCCATCAAAATCCTGCTGGAGAACCTGCTGCGGAACGAGGATGGCAAGCGGGTCTCGGCTCACGACGTCGAAACGGTAGCCCGCGGCGAGGGCGCCAACACCAAAGAGATCAGCTTCATGCCGGCGCGCGTTCTGCTGCAGGACTTCACCGGCGTTCCCTGCGTGGTCGATCTCGCCGCCATGCGCGACGCGCTGGCCGCCATGGGCGCCGATCCCAATCGCGCCAATCCACTGCTTCCCGCCGACCTGGTGATCGACCACTCCGTGCAAGTGGACCGCTTCGGCGCCGCGGATGCTTTCGACTTCAACGCGCTGCTCGAATTTCAGCGCAACCGCGAGCGCTATGTCCTGCTACGTTGGGGCCAGACCGCTTTCCGCAATTTCCGCGTGGTGCCGCCCGATACCGGAATCGTGCACCAGGTCAATTTGGAATACCTGGCGCCGGTAGTTTTCCGAGCGAACGGGCAGGCCTACCCGGATTCGGTAGTCGGCACCGATTCTCATACCACCATGATCAACGGACTCGGCGTGTTGGGATGGGGTGTGGGCGGGATCGAAGCCGAGGCTTGCATGCTGGGCCAGCCGGTCTCCATGCTGTTGCCGCCTGTGATCGGTTTCAAGCTGCACGGCAAGCTGAGAGAAGGCTGCACGGCCACCGACCTGGTCCTGACCATCACGCAGATTCTGAGGAAGAAGGGCGTGGTCGGCAAGTTCGTCGAGTTCTTTGGCACGGGTCTCAGCGCGCTGAGTCTGGCGGATCGCGCCACGGTAGCCAACATGGCGCCGGAGTACGGCGCCACCATGGGCTTCTTCCCGGTGGACCAGGAGACACTGGCGTATTTGAAGTTCACCAACCGCGACACGGACCTGGTCGCGCTGGTGGAAGCCTACACCAAGGAACAGGGCCTCTTCCGCACCGATTCCACGCCGGACCCGATTTACGCCGATACGCTGGAGCTGGATCTGGCGGCCGTGACGCCGTCGATGGCCGGGCCGAAACGGCCGCAGGATCGCGTGGAATTGCCCGATGTGAAAAAGAACTTCCACGACGCGTTTCCCGGTCCTCAGAAAAGCGCCGTCGCCCAGCTCAACGGTCATTCCGCCACGATTGAAAACGGCGCGGTGGTGATCGCTGCCATCACCAGTTGCACCAACACCTCGAATCCATCGGTGATGCTGGCCGCGGGTCTGGTCGCCAAGAAAGCGGTGGAACGCGGGCTCAAAGTGAAGCCGTGGGTCAAGACCAGCCTGGCCCCGGGATCGAAAGTGGTGGCCGATTACTACAAGCAGTCCGGCCTGATGACTTATCTGGAGCAGCTCAATTTCCACCTGGTGGGCTTCGGCTGCACCACGTGTATCGGCAATAGCGGCCCGCTGCCCGAGCCGGTGGCCCAGGCGATCCAGAAGGAGAACCTGGTGGTGGCGGCGGTGCTGAGCGGCAACCGCAATTTCGAAGGGCGGGTCAATCCGCTGACCAAGGCCAACTATCTCGCATCGCCGCCGCTGGTGGTGGCCTACGCGCTGGCGGGCACCATGGATATCGATCTCACACACGACCCGCTGGGCACGGACTCGAGGGGCCGGCCGGTCTACCTGCGGGACATCTGGCCCTCCAACGAAGAAGTGCTGAGCACGGTTCGCGCGGCCATCGACCAGGGGATGTTCCGCAACGAATACGCCAGAGCGTTCGACGGCGACCAGAACTGGAAGAGCATTTCCGTTCCCACCGGCAATATCTATCACTGGGACGCCAGCTCGACCTACATCAAGAAGCCGCCGTATTTCGACAAGCTGGTGGATCCTGCGACTTCGGTGGCGGATTTCCACGGCATGCGCGCGCTGGCGCTGCTCGGCGATTCGGTGACCACCGACCACATCTCGCCGGCGGGCTCGATTCCCAAGGACACTCCGGCGGGCCGCTACCTGATCTCGCGCGGCGTGGAACCGAAGGATTTCAACTCGTACGGCGCGCGCCGCGGGAACGACGAGGTTATGGTGCGGGGCACGCTGGCCAATATCCGTCTGCGCAACCAGCTTGCGCCGGGCACGGAAGGCGGATGGACCATCCACATGCCCAGCGGGCGGCAGATGTACATCTACGACGCTGCGGTGGAGTATCAGAAGGAAGGCGTGCCGCTTCTGATTGTGGCGGGCAAGGAATACGGCTCCGGCTCGTCGCGCGACTGGGCGGCGAAAGGCGTGGCGCTGCTGGGCGTGCGGGCCGTGATCGCCGAGAGCTTCGAGCGCATCCATCGCACCAACCTGGTGGGGATGGGAGTACTGCCCCTGCAATTCCAGGCCGGCGAGAACGCGGCGTCGCTGGGACTCACGGGAAAGGAAACCTATGACATCGAGGGTGTGGAAGCCTCGCTCAATGGCGGCGGGCGGAAGGCAACCGTGCGAGTGGTGAACGAGGGCAGCGAGAAAAAGTTCACAGTACTGGTGCGGGTAGACACGCCGCAGGAAGTCGAGTACTATCGCAACGGCGGAATCCTTCCGTACGTGCTGCGGCAGTTGGCGGCGGGATAGGGGCCCGCTGACAACCCTATGAAGCTTCGGCAGGGCCACGAGCAGCCAGCGGTATCAGAGCTGGGCTGGCGCTATCACCACATCGGCATTCCGACGGATGTTCCCCGCGCTGGGGAGCGCTACCTGGGACAATTTAAGATGCACGTCTCTGGCTTCGCGACCAGCCCTTGTGGCATTGAATGGATGCGCTTCGATCCCGACAGCCCGGTGCACCCCCTGATCAAAGCCGTGCCTCACGTCGCATTCGAAGTAGACGACCTTCCAACCGCACTGCAAGGGAAGGAGATTCTCACGGAACCGAACTCGCCGTCCGAGGGCGTAGTAGTGGCGATGATCCTGGATAATGGCGCTCCGGTCGAACTCATCCAATTTCAGCGCCGCGTGAAGTGAAATCGAGAGAGACCTCATGCCGACGCCTTTCGAGAGCGCGCAGCTAAATCTCCAGTTATTCGACTTGCGCCGAGAGCCTGTGTTGCGCGAGGCACGCGCCTGGTTCCTGACCGAATTCAACCCCGAGAGCTTCGCCGATCTGGTCGCGCTGGCGAGCGGTGAGCGCAACGCCGCTTTCCGCATGGTGCTCGGCTACTGGGACATGGCCGCGTCCCTGGTCACTTCAGGCGCCATCGACGGCGACGCCTTCCGCGCCGCGCACGGCGAGATCTTCGCCACGTTCAGCAAGGTTCAGCCGTTTCTTGCCGAACTGCGGTCCGCGAGCGGCGAGGCGGAGTTCTGCCGGCACATCGAGACGGTGGTGATGGCGGCGCCGGACGCGGAGGCCATTCTGAAGCGCCGGCGCGAAGCCATCCGTGCGGCCGTTAAAGGGCGTGGCCAGCAGCAGACGCAGTCCGGGGCTGGCACTGGCGCACAGGGTTAGTGAGACGGCTCAACCTTTGAGATATTCCAGCAATATCTTTGCCACGATGGGAGCCGTGGCCTGGAATGCATCGGCGCTCGACTTACTCACGAGCGTGGTCGAGTATACCTGGTAGAACGTCTTGTACTCTTTCAGAGCGCGTGAGAACTCCATTGCAACCAGGACTTGTCCGGTGCTGTGCCGCCGGAGCAGGCTTCTGTATCTGAAGTTCAACATCACGAAAGCGCTTTGATCGGTCAGGAATACGGTGGTGGGTTCCGCGTTTTCGAAACCGTCCCCGGCAATCTTCTCGAAAAGAGGCGCAGCGCCCTGGGCCATCTTGTAAGCGACCCTGCACCACCATGCAGCCTCTCCCGTAGCTTCCGATTCCTTCAGAAAGCGCGTCCCGCCGAACCTCGACGCCTCTTGAGCCGACGAGTCCTCGGCGATGTGGGCCAACGCGAGATCGCCCGAATAGAGCAAGAGGAGCGCCCTTTTCGTCGGGATCTTGTACCAGCGCAGGGCGTCCGCCGGGATCAGTCCGGCTGATATCTCATTCTGGATGGCATTGTTGATGCTGGCCTTGTCCGCGCCGCCGGACTCGTTCAAGCCCATCGAAGCCAGGGAATAGAACGACATCGGAACGAAGCCTCGCAGATCGACGACGACATCAAGATGTCCGAGATCGCCGACGGCCGTCGGTTTGTGCTCGCCGGGCACCAGGTTCACCATCGAGCGAGTGGCCGCGATATCCCTGAGGTTATCGCTGTACTGAGCGCATGCCTGGCGGGCAAGACAACTGCAAATGGCAACGCTCGCGAGCACGGTAAGGGTCACGCGCAGGGAGCGCGCCACGGTTGGCATGGAATTCATGGGAACCCTCCGAACCTGCCGCTTCGATGGCGAGCGGATGTCGGTATTATATCCGATTCGATTTTGAGGACCGGATCAGCCTCTTGACAGAATAGTCCGGCAGGTTCTGCGGTTGGGGTTGCCATGGACAGACTCAGAAGGGCTTACGCATCTGAGGTTGGGGTCATTTGAGCATGGGTTCGACGTCAGCTTGCGTTTTGGGAGCGGGGACGGGCTGCGCAACGGCCGGTTGGACGACCATCGGCTTCTTTGGGAAATCGAACCCAATTTCGGGGATCTCCCGGACAGGGTTTTCGTCTTCTGCGGCCGGTTCGGATCGCCGGCGCGCCTTTTGCAGACGCTGCAACTCTCTGAATGCCTGGAACCAGTCGCGCTGGACGGATTGCCGGCGGCGGAACAGATGCTGCAGCGGATGGTTCTTCGCGATGTCGGCGAATAGAAGGGTGAGACCGGCTTCTGGGGACACAGTGGGGTCCAGCGATTGGTGGATCAGTTGGGCTTCGACGCGGTCGTAGCGGCGGCCCTGCCAGTCGGAACGGATCAGAACGTCGACGAGGTGGGCCTCGATGGGACCGGCCGGTTGGCACTGTTGGTAATAGTTTTCGGCGAGGGCAGCGAGTTCGGCTGGGTCTTCGCCGGGGATGACGAGAGAGCGCGCGTCGATGCCGTGCTTCAGAGCGTTGAAGCGGGATGAGTCCTTGCCCTCGGCCGAGCGGGGACCCGTGGATTTCTGCGCGTTTCGTTGATTGGCGCTGATTTGCGCTGGAGTAGACATGTTTTCGATGCCCGAGCTGACGGTAGCAGGCGGGCAGAAGGGAACCCGGGGGATCGGAATGGAAGTGGTTGAAAATGGGGGAAATATAGTTGGGAAATTCAAAAAACGGGCCCGACAAGCAGGTGGCGCTCGCCCTGACCGATTGACAATCGGTCGCGGGTTTACAACCCGCCCTACGGCTTGGTCCAGTCGGCGGGGCGCAGGCCTTTGACGCGGGAGAACTCGCGTGGCTCGAAGGATGCTAGAACTCGCTGTGCCGGCGGCGTTCCGCATTTGCCCATGGGTCCAGGTCGCTGCCTCGCGCCACTATTTCCGCGCTCTTGATACTGCTCTTGAAGACACCAATGGTGGATACACCGCGGCTTACGACCCGGCCGCGGACAATTCGATTCACATAAAGACAGGGTGTTTGCCCGCCGGCTTGCGTGACGGAGATAACGGCTCCGGTGGCCTCCAACTCGGCGCCGTTTTTGCATCGGAATCTGTCTCCCGGGTGGGGAGTTGTTTTGGGATCTCGCATATTCTTTCCCGGCCTGGACATCCTGACACTAGTCCCGTGACCGCCTGACAAGGCGCCAATTAAGCTCCGCGAGAGCGATTGCGCCCGGGCGCGCTTCGGCGCCTCCGCAGCGCAATAAACCAGGCGGGCACGGGACTAGCGCGCATGTCCGCGCAACCCTGGGATTTCCAGCCTGATATCTGGCGGTCGAAACGCATGACCCATCCCCCACCCTTGCTATTCTCAATAACAGTGCGGGAGTCGCGAAAGAGTGTGATTACGCTGCGTTTGGCCGGCATACTGCTGCTTACGGCGGCGGTTCCGCGCGCGCAGGATCTCCACGAGTTCGAAAAGAAGGTCACCGAGTTCACTCTCCCGAACGGCCTCCACTTCATCCTGGTGGAGCGGCACTCGGCTCCAGTGGTTTCGTTCCGCACGTATATCCATGCCGGGGCGGTGAACGACCCGTCCGGTGAGACCGGCATCGCCCGCCTGGTGGAGCGCAGCGCGTCTAATGGGACGGAAACCATCGGAACCAACGCGTGGGCGGACGAAAAAAAAGCCATGGATGACGTCGAAGCCGCCTATGACCGTCTCGATGCGGAGCGCAACAAGGGTCTCGCCGCCGATCAGAACCGCGTTGGGGTGCTCCGCGTGCAATTGCGCGCAGCCATTGACGCGGCCTCCGTGCTGGGCGACCCAGCCGAATTTGCGCACGTCCTGCGGGTCAACGGCGCCACCGATGTCAGTTCTCACCCCGGCGTGGATTCCACGGAGTACGCGTGCAGCCTGCCTTCGAACCGCACCGAGCTGTGGTTCCTGATGGAATCGCAGCGCCTCTTTCACCCCGTCTGGCGCGGGTTTTACAGGGAGCGCGACGCGGCGCTGGAAGACCGCCGCCTCAACGTGGAATCGAAAGCTCTGCCCAAGCTGGAGGAGACGCTCCTCGCCACGGCATTCGCGGCGCATCCGTACCGGAATCCGGTAGGCGGATGGCCCGGCGACATCGACAACCTGCGGCGCGGCGCCGCGCAGGCCTTCTGGGATAAGTACTACGCGCCCGGAAACATCGTCATCGCGATGGTCGGGGACGTGAACCCGGCGGATGCCCGCCAGATGGCGGAACGGTATTTCGGCTCGATGCCTGCAAGGCCTCTTCCTCCGCTGGTCCATGCCGAGGAACCGCCGCAGTCCGGGCCGAAGACCGCGGTCGTGGGCGGCGCGAGCCAGCCCCTGGTGCTGATCGGCTACAAGCGGCCCGACCAGCTCCACCGCGACGACATCGTGCTCGATGTGATCCAGTTGATTCTGTCGAACGGCAGGACCGGCCTGCTGTACCGGGAGCTGACGCAGGACAAGGGCATAGCGCAAGCGCAGGTGCAGTCCACCTATCCGGGCGGCCGGTATCCCAACCTGTTCCTTTTTCTTCTCGCGCCACAGGGCAGCCACACCCTGGAAGAGAGCCAGAAGGCGCTGGAGGATTTGCTGGCCCGCTTCGAATCCAAACCGGTGGACGGGGAGACGCTGGCGCGCGTGAAATTGCAGGCGCGCGCGGGGGTTGTCCGCCGCCTGGACAGCAACGCCGACCTGGCCGCGCTGCTGCCAAACTATTATGCGAGCTACGGCGACTGGCGCAAGCTGTTCACCGCGCTGGACGATTTGGCCAAGATCACGGCCGAAGACGTGCAGCGCGCGGCAGCCAAGTACTTCGTCGCCGTGAACCGAACCGTAGTCTACATGCCGCAGAAGGTGCTGCCATGAAGGCGTCCCGGGCGATGCTATTAGTCGTAGCGGCCGCCGCGGCGGCGCAGGTGGTTCCGCCGTCTGCGCTGAAATTCCCCCCGCTGCGCCCGGTCGAGCTCCCGCAGCCCGCCGCCTTCACTCTGTCCAACGGCATGCGCTTGTACCTGGTCGAGGACCACGAGCTGCCGCTCATCAACGGCTTCGCCACGGTGCGCACCGGCGCGCTCTGCGACCCCGCGGACAAGGTCGGCCTGGCGGCGATTACGGGCGAGGTTCTGCGCAGCGGGGGCGCTGCCGGCCGGAGCGGCGACCAGGTGAATGAGTTGTTGGAGAACATGGCGGGCAGCGTGGAGAGCGCGATCGGCGAGACTTCCGGGACGGTCACCTTCTCGGCTCTGAAAGACAATGCCGCCGAGGTGCTCCAGATCTTCCGCGATGTGCTCGCCGCGCCCGAGTTCCGGCAGGACAAGATCGACCTGGCCAAGACGCGCATTCGAACGGCCATCGCCCATCGCAACGACGACCCTTCCGCCATTCTCCGGCGCGAGTTCACTTCGATGGTGTACGGGAAGGACAACCCTTATGGCTGGGCGCTGGAGTATGCGCACGTCGACCGCATCAGCCGCGGCGACCTCTTCAATTTCTACAGCCGCTATTTCTTCCCGAAGAACGTAATGCTCGCGGTATGGGGCGATTTCGACGCGGCCCGGATGAAGGACGCGATCGAGAAACTGTTCGCCGGCTGGACCGCGTCGCAGCCAGCCGTTCCAGAATTCCCCAAGGTAACCGGCCGCGGCGCGCCCGGGACTTTTCTGGCGCAGAAGAAAGAGGCTCAGCAGACATTCTTCGCGCTGGGCCAACTGGGCGGCGAAGCCGGCGACAAGGACTACGCCGCGCTGGAAATCCTGGCGAGCATCCTGGGAGGTGGAACCGAAAGCCGGCTGTACCGTCGCATCGTAGCGGAAATGGGGAATGCCACCAGTATCTCGGCAAGTTGGATCGCAGACTTCGACCATCCCGGCCTATTTCAAATCACCGGCGCACTCAAGCCGCTCCCGACGGTGGAGACGCTGAAGGCGGTCGAAGAAGAGGTGGCGCGCATCCGAACCTCCGAAGTGACCGATGAAGAGCTCAAGGCCGCCAGGGATACCGCGCTCAACAGCCTGGTCTTCGCGTTCGACACCGAAACCAAAGCGGTGCGGCAGGTCATGACGTACGCGTACTTCGGATATCCCGGCGATTTTCTGCAACGACATCAGAAAGCCTTGGAGAGCGTGACGCGCGCCGATGTGCTGCGTGTTGCCCGGGAGCGCCTCGACCCCGCCGCCATGACGCTGGTGGTGGTTACAAACCCGATTCAGCTCCAGCGGCCGCTGGATGCGCTGGGCGGCCCGATCATTCCCATCGACCTCACCATTCCTCCGCCGCGGCCGGAAGCCGCAAAAGGCGATGCGGCCAGCCGGCAGCGAGGCCAGCAGTTTCTGGCGCGCGCGCAACAAGCCGCCGGCGGCGCCGAGAAGCTGGCCGCGGTCAAGGATTACACGCAGGAGGCCACTCACCAGCTCGATGCCAGCGTGGGCGGCCTGGTTGTACCCGAAACCGACCGCTGGATCGCTCCCAGTTATTTCCGGCAGGACACGGTGGTGCCGGCAGGGAAGATCTCGGCGTACATCGACGGCCGGTCCGGATGGATCGCCACGTCGCAGGGCTCGGGGGCGCTCCTCGGCACGCAGCTAAAACAAGTGCAGGGCGATCTGTTTCGTATCTTTTTCGCGATGCTGCTCAGCGACCGGACACCGGGGCGCACGGTTAATGCCGTGGATGTGTCCACGGTCGAAATCAGCGACGACGACGGTCATCTCGTCAGGCTGGTGATGGATCCTGCAACCGGGCTGCCCGCGCAGGTGCTGTACGACAATGCCACCGCGACCGGCGAGGTGCCTGTGCTCGAATCCTATTCCGATTACCGCGATGTGGGCGGGCTCAAGCTGCCGTTTCAGATGGAGATCGTGGCAGCCGGTCGGAAGTACTCGAACGTCACCGTCAAGCAGTATCTGATCAACTCGGGGCTCAAAGTGGAGGATTTGGAGAAGAGGCCATGAAACGGGCAGTCTTAGTGGTTCTGGGGAGTTGCTGGCTGGCTGGCGCCGCTCGAGCGGCGGAAACGCCGGCGGAGCGCGGCAAGCGGGTGGTTTACGAAGCGGTGCAGGCGCTGGGCGGCGACGCATTTCTGCACATGGCGGACCGGGTGGAATCCGGCCGCGCCTACTCGTTCTACCGCCAGCAGATCAGCGGTCTGTCGGTGGCGAAGATCTACACCCGTTACCTGGCGCCGGTCCCCGGAGCTGCCGCCGTGAGCGAACGCCAGGCGTTCGGAGCGAAGGAGGACAACTGGGTGCTGTTGACTCCCAACGGCGCGTGGGACGTCACCTACCGCGGCGCGCGGCCGCTGGACGACCAGACGTACGCGCGGTACAAGGAGACGACTCTGCGCAACGTCCTTTACATTCTGAGGCAGCGGCTATCGGAGCCGGGCCTGGCGTTCTATTCGCAGGGTACGGATCTTTTCGAGTTCCATCCGGTGGAGATCGTCGATATTACGGATTCCCGTGAGGTGACGGTGACGGTGTATTTCGACCAGCGCAGCAAGCTGCCGGTGCACCAGACGTCACGGCGGCGCAACGAACAGTTCAAGGACTTCGACACGGAAGTGACCAACTACGGACTGTACCGCGACGTGGGCCACGGAGTGAAATGGCCGTTCAACATCCGGCGCGAACGCAACGGCGAGAAGATCTTCGAGATGTTCTCGGACGATGTGCAGATTAATAAAGACCTGACGGACGATCTGTTCACGCTGGCCGGGAACGTCAAGATATTGCCGAAGGCGAAGTGAGGGGTGCAGGCGGCACCGCCCCGCACCACTTCAAAGCTAAGGCAGTGCCTCGGAGGACGGCCTCGTAGTTGGTGTGTGGCTCTCACGCTCCCTCACGGTCGCGGCTCCGAGGAGCAACTGACGCGAGGCATCGAATGGGCTCTACCAATGGCTTTCTACGGTGACCTGCCGGCCATCGGTTAGCACGGAGATGATGCCGTTCTGGTCCGTGCGCCATATCGCAGCGTGATGCTGCTTCAGACGATCGAGAACCTCCCGGTTCGGGTGGCCGTAGCTGTTGTCGAGTCCCACAGAGATGATCGCGAACATCGGATGCACAGCGCTTAGGAAGTCTTCCGTGCTGGACGTTCTGCTCCCGTGGTGCGCGACTTTCAGCACGTCAGCGTGCTGGATTTCGTTGGCCGTGAGCATCTCCCGCTCGATCGGCCGTTCCACGTCGCCGGTCAGCAGGAAGGAGCGGCTGCCATAAGTCACCCGCAGGACCAGCGAGTCGTTGTTCTTCGGGGTATCGCCAGGGATGTAATCCGGAAACGGCGCGAGCACTTCTATCTGCGCGCCTCCGAACTGGAAGCACGCGGGGGCGTGCATCGGGACGATGCGCACTCCGTCACGGGCCGCTTCGCCGCGCAGCGTCCGCCACGTTGGGCTATCCGGAGTGGCGCCGGTCCACAGCTCTTTGGGACGGAAGTCCGCCACCAGTGCGGGGAGGCCGCCGATGTGATCTTCGTGCGCGTGCGAGAGCGCGACTGCGTCCACGGTGCGCATGCCGCGGTCCCAGAGATAGGGCGCCACGACGTCCTCACCGATATCGAGCTGCGATCTCGTTTGATGGCCGAAAGCCGGGATGCCGCCGCCATCCATTAACAGCCGCTTGCCATCCGGGAAGACCAGAAGGATGCTGTCGCCCTGGCCGACATCGATCGCGCTCATCTCCAGTTGACCGCGATGGACCTCGGGCGGGAATGGGCGCCACACCAGCAGCCCAAGCGACGCGGCCACCGCGGCTGCCGATGCGCCGCGCCACCAGCGGCCGCGCGCCACGGCGAAGGCCAGGAGAGCTGCGGAGAACGCAATGCCCAGCCACACCGGCGGCGTCGGGACGCGCCAGTGCGGTTCGATAGCGGCATGCCATCCAACGACGATCTGGGACAGCCGCAGCAGCCAGCCGCCGAGCCTCGCGACCCAGGCCCAACCGGTCGCGACCGCGATGAAACCGACCGGAACCGTCAGCCCCATGATCGGGACAGCGAAGGCGTTGGCGGAGAGGCCCGAGACGCCAAGGCGGTGGAAGTAGACCACCATGGGAAGCGCCAGGCCGATCTGGATCACGGCGGAGATGGCCGTCACCTCGTAAAAGAAAAACAGCACGCGGGTTGGGACGGTGATCGCCCACGTAGCCGCGCGCAGT
>Ga0335081_10005303_pt1 | contig 20396 bp, 20 predicted proteins | sample Lox_Sample_35_FD_206713 | JGI IMG/M metagenome (GOLD analysis project Ga0335081, IMG submission 206713) | Soil microbial communities from Loxahatchee National Wildlife Refuge, Florida, United States - Lox_Sample_3.5 | ecosystem: Environmental > Terrestrial > Soil > Wetlands | place: USA... | reverse complement strand
TTGAAGTAGGATCGGTACTCATCGAGAACGCGTTGGAGATGGCCCTGGCTCAGCAGGATGATGTGATCCAGGCATTCTCGGCGTAAGGAGCCGACGCATCTCTCGGGCGTGCGGATGACTCGGACGCCTGCGCCCATGGCTACTGCGTCGAAGGTGGAGGTGAACCTCCCGTCGTTGTCGCGGAGGAGGAACTTCGGACCGATGCCGAAGGGCGTGAGGTCGCGAAGCTGCTGGACTTTCCAGGCGGCGGTGGGTGCCAGGGTGGACGCGGCGTGGAGGAGCTGCCGCGTCTCGAGGTGGATGACGACGAAGACGTAGTGGCGGCGGAACGAGAGGTCGCGGACTTCGACGAAGTCACAGGCCCAGATGCCGGCTTCCTCCTGACGGAGGAAGGAGGACCAACGCTGACCCTCTGGCGGCGTGCTGCGGGCCTTGCACATGTACCGCTGGATGGTTTTCTTGGCGACGGCGATACCAAGCTTGAGGAGTTCACCGCGGATGCGCTCGGCGCCCCAGCGCGGGAAATGTGGAACTGCACATTTTCGTCTCTGGGCCTCCCCGCGTATCGTGGGTGAGCTCGTCAAGCTCGGTATTCACGTCGCCAAGGCGACTGTCGAGAAGTACATGGTGCGGCCCAGGAAGCCACCCTCCCCGACCTGGCGCGCCTTTCCCAACAGCCACGTGAAGGATCTCGCGTCCGTCGACTTCTTTGTCGTGCCAACCGTCTCCTTCAAGGTCCTGTTCGTCTTCTTCGTTCTCGCTCACGCCCGGTGCCGCGTCGTCTACTTCAACGTCACGGAGCACCCAACGGCCCAGTGGACCGCGCAGCAGATCTCCGAGGCATTCCCCTGGGAGGAGGCACCGCGCTATCCGATCCGAGATCGCGACCACGCGTACGGACCGGCGTTCAGGACGCGGGTGGAGCGCATGGGCATCGAGGAAGTCCTCACCGCTCCTCGCAGCCCCTGGCAGAACCCGCTCGCCGAGCGCGTGATCGGCAGCATCCGCCGCGAGTGCCTGGACAACGTCGTCGTCTTCGGCGAGCGCCACCTCCGGCGACTCCTCGGCGACTACCTCGACCACTACCACGCGTGGCGTTGCCACCGCTCCCTCGCCATGGACTGCCCCGCGCCTCGGCAGGTGCAAGGCCTCGAGCTCGGCGAGGCCGTCGTCGAGATCGCGGAAGCCGGCGGCCTCTATCGCCACTATGAGCGACGCGCTGCTTGAGCCCGCAGCGGCAGGGCCGACGCGTGCAATTCAGGCCCCAGCCGCCGCGCCGGGGCCAGAGGCGCGCCTTCAACCCTTGAACACCCTTCGCCTTGCCCTCCGACGCTCGGATGTCGTAGTCAGCTTCGCCGCGGCTCTAGGCTACGGGGCGCCTTGTTGGACGTCACGATCGGGTTCTTGGGACGGACAACCTAAGCCATCGCGAGGCGATCACGCTCCTTGGGTTGCTGGGAACACCCCGGGGTATCGCGCCGCAGCGGAACGGCCCGTCGAAGTCGACGACCAGCAACTCCAAGCCCGGCCCAAGACCTTGAAGCGGCCGCTCCGGCGCGCGTGGTAGCGTTTGAGCGCAATGCTCCGAATCGCGCATGTCTCGGACCTTCATGTGCTGTCGCCGCGCGGCGTCGAGTGGCGGCGGCTCCTGTTCAACAAGCGCATGACTGGCTACGCGGCCATCGTCTTTCGCCGCGGGCGTATGTACCGGCGTGATTACCTGGCTGCCGTGCTCGCAGCCGTGGCGCAGCGGGCGGATCACGTGGTCGTCACCGGTGACGTCACGAACTTCTCGCTCGAGAGCGAGTACGCCGAAGCTCGTCGACTCCTCGACGAGGTCGCGCGCGAGACCGAAGTAACGGTCGTGCCGGGAAACCACGACATCTATCTGCCCAGGATTGCCCGCCGGCGGCGCTTCTGGCACCACTTCGAGCCGTTTCTGCGTAGTGATCTGCCCGAGCTCACGGTCGACCTGCCGGCGGGACGCTTCCCATGCGTCAAGCTGCGCGGTCCCGCGGCGTTCATCGCGCTCTCGAGCGCAGTACCGCGGCCGCCGTTCGTTTCGGCTGGCTATGTGGGTTACCCTCAGCTCGACGCGCTACGAGCGGCGCTGGGGCACCCGGAGGTCGCGCGCCGAGTTCCGGTGGTCTTGATCCACCACGATCCGCTCGACTCACGCCTGCGCTTCGAGCAGCTCCGGAGCGGGCTCGTCGACGCCAGAGGGCTGCGCAGCGCTCTTTCGCATGTCGCGCGCGGACTCGTCCTCTTTGGCCACCTCCACGTTCGCCGGTTCAGCCAGCTCGCGACGGTGGCGGGCACCCTCGATGTGATCTGCGCCAGCGGGGCGGGGCTCGATCATCGCGACGAACGGGTGCGCGCTGGCTTCAACCTCTACACCATCCAAGACAACGGGGAGGTCTCGCCCGGCGAGGCCTGGGTGCTGGATCCTGCATCGCTCGAGTTCGGCCGCCGTGAGCTACCGGCTGCCGAAGCCTCTCCGTGAAGCCGGTCATACCCGGCGGCGATGCCGGCCAGCGCGCGGAACACCGCCCATGCCCCGTCGGGTGCGAAGGTCGAGGGCGCAGCGCCGGGATGCTTGCGGGCGATACGGCAGCGGAGGGCGATCGGCCGGATGCGGAAGCGCAGCGGCGGATCGAGGACGAGCGCCTCGCCGTCGACGCCGGCGGGCACGCGGGCATGCGCGTGGACCTCGAACGACGGCGTGGTCCATGCTCGCGCTGGCGCCTCGTCCCCCGGCAAGCCCAGAACCATGACACCGAGGATGCCCTCGTCAAGGTGCGGTCGCGGGCCAGGTCTCACCGCATACTCGAACCGGTAACGGTTGTTCGAGACGACGATCGCGGCGCCGCCCTCGTGCTCGTTCCCATCGGGGTCGCGCCATCGCAGATCCGGCTGCCGCCCGGAGCCCAAGACATCCGGCACCGTGTCGAGCAGCGTGCGGATCTTCGCGCCCCGGTAGCCAGCGTGCTGGACCGCCTCCCCGTACACCCCGAGCGAAACGTTGTTGACGAAGGTGCGGCCGTTGACCTCCCCGAGGTCGACCAGCCGCTCGCTCCCGTCCACAAAAGCGTCGAGCGCCCCGGCAACGTCGTTGCGGTCCACGCCGAGGTCGGCCGCGAAGTGGTTGCGAGTGCCCGCCGGGATGCACGCATACGGAAGGCCTCGCTCGGCTGCGATTCCGGCGACGACCCCCTGCGACCCGTCGCCCCCAGCCATCGCCACCGCATCCGCGCCATGGTCCAGCGTCCAGCGGACAAGCTGCTCCAGGTCCGTGCCGGGCGTCAGCGCGATCGGCTCAATGCCCCGTGCGCGGGCCTCGTCGGGCAGATGGAAGCGCTCCACCTTCCCGCCGCCCGCGCGCGGGTTGAGGAAGAGCACCGGGTGCGCTGGGCGTGGCGCCGGGGGCAGTGCCACGGGGACATAGAAGGCGTAGCTTCCGGCAGCGAGACCCAGCGACAGCGCGGCCACGAAGCCGAGCACGAGCACGGGCTCGCCGGAGATCAGCAGCACCACGTTACCCACGGCCAGCAACGCGGCGACCCCGAGTCCCAGGACCCGCAGCGCGCCGCGGCTGACGAGCCCGTGCCACGCGGCGGCGAGGGCCAGGGCGAGCAGGGCGAGACCTAGCACTCCGCGCGGGAACTCGATGAGCGCCAGGACGATCATGAGCACGAGCGCGGCGAACCCGAGCGCAAGTGCGGCGAAGGCCGCCAGTCGCCGGCGGATCATGTCGCATCATCGGTCCGGCAGTTCGTTCGGGGCAAGCGTATCCGCGCCAGGGCTCGCCGCGGCGGGCGGTCGCCTCGTGCCGGTGCTGCAGCCCCATTGTTACGGGACGTTCCTCCCAAACCAACGCACGCTTTCCGGCACCGCCCTTTGCGCGGCGTTCATGGGACTCGCAACCTCCTACCGTGCGCCGATCAGATTCGGCCGGGGTTACCTGACGGGGCTGGGGCCGAGGGCCTGTGGCTGCTTGTCTCACCCCACCGGGCGGGCTCGCGACGCCGCTTGCTCGCCGCCGGCAGACGCGAGGAACATGATGCCGTACCCAAACGCTCATCGTGACGCGGTGGGAGAGACAAGCGCTGAGGTAAGCTCATGACACCCGATCCCTCGCGAGACTCGCGGTGAGATTCCGGCGCATCCTCCTCGTCGTGGATCTCGACGCCGATCCGAGTGGCGTGGTCGGCGTGGCGCGCCGCCTCGCGTCGAGCGCGGAGCGCGTGGTGGCAGTGGCACGCCGACCCCGGGCGCCTTTCCCATGGCTCGAGGAGGCACGCGGGGCGAATCGGACCGCGCGGGCGGGGGAAGAGGCCGTGGAGCGCATCCGCGAGGCCCTAGGTGGGATGGCACCGGACATCGGCGTGCAGGTCACGCTCGCGTTCGGCGCGGAGGGCCTCGCGGCCGCGGTGAAGGCGTGCGGCGCGGAGGTTCTGGTGACTGGGTTCTCCCGGGATGCCAGCGCTATCGCCGAGGTGCGGCGGCGCACCGGGGTCGCCGTGGTCTGGGCCGAGGGGGTGCCCCCGCTGGCGCGACCAATGGCACCCATGAACCACCTGCTGTGTCCCGTCCTCGGCGGCGTGCGCGCGCTTCCCGCGCTGGCGCCGTTTCTGCGAGACCGGTGCGGACCGGAGCAGCACGTCACCCTCCTCATGCTCGGTCCGGCTCCTGACGCGGAGCTCCGGGCGTTGCTCGACGTCGCCGGGATCCCTGCGCGCGTGGAACTCGTGCCTGCTGCTCGGCTTGCTCCCGCCCTGGTGGCGGAATGGGTGCGGGAGCACGGCGTGGACCTCGTGGTCGTGGTGCGGCAGCCACCGGCTCCGGTACTTGACCTGGCCGCGCGGTTTGCAGTCCCACTCGCGGTGACGCCTCCCATCATGGGGGTGTCGACGCGGGCACGCGCGGCACTGGACGCGCCCGACTTGGTCGACGACGGTGGAAGTGCGCTCCGGGTGCGCCTGGCGCAGACCGGCGCGTTCGGGCGTCCTGCGCCCATCCCCGAAGAGCAGGTAGCGTTCGTAACGGGTGGTCGCGCGGTGGCTATCGTTACGTCGAACGGTGGAGAGATCGAGGTCCCGTCATCCCTCGTCCAGAGTACAGCGCTGGGCATCGGCCGTCTCGTCGCGGGCGATACCGACCCGCTCCTCGCAGTCGAGCGGCAGGTCACCGTCCTCCGGCCCGGTGGTGAGCGTATCGTTCTCGTCGAAGCGGCGCTCGAGCTGCCGGACCTGCAGAGAGTGCGGCAGGCGCTGGTGGGACGCCGGGTCGTGGCCGTACGACTACGCCTGAACGAGAGCATTCGCTCGATCCAGAAGCGGCTCATGGCGGCAGGGCTAGGGTGGGCCACCGTCGTCGATGCGAGCGCCGTTCTCGATGAGGGCGATCCGGACGACGTTCCCGAGGAAGCGGATCCAGTTCGCCTCGCACGCGTGGCGGCGCGGATGCGACGAACGGGGTTCTTCGTGGACGTGATCGTACATCGCGGCACGAGGACGCCGGCGACCTGCGGCTTCTTGGCGCTCCGTCCTGAGGAGCTGGCGCGAGAAGGTGCGCTCCCGGAACCGGATAGGCCGATCGCTGGGACGTCGCTCACGGCGCGGCTCGACGCCACCACCGGAAGCGCGATTCTCGCAGGGAATCGCATCGAGGTCGAGCTCGATAACGGCAGGGCGCGCCAGCGCCTGCTCGATGCCATCGAGAGCGCTAGGAGCCGCATCCACGTCCAGGCGTACATCGTCGCCGACGATGCGGTGACGCGCGACATCGGTACGGCCCTGGCTGTCGCGGCGGCACGCGGGTTAGAGGTCCGCGTCCTGGTGGACTCCCTCTACAGTCGCCACGAGTCCTTCGGCGGCCGCAACGCGCTGCTCGATCGGCTCGCCGCACGCGGCGTCCGGGTCCGCGCGTCGCGGCCCATTGTCGGGGTCCCGACGCTCGAGGATCTGAAACAGCGCGACCACCGCAAGATCATCGTCGTCGACGGCTCGCTTGGAATGGTCGGCGGCCGCAACCTCGCGCGCGAATACTACCTAGGGTTCGAGGAGGTACGCCTCACGGCGAGCTCGCCGTGGCGTGAAGTGCCATGGCTTGATGCCGGCGCGCGGATCGAAGGCCCGGCGGTCGCGCAGCTGGAGCGATCGTTCCTGGACGCGTGGCTCGGCGCCGGCGGCGAGCGCTTCGACGTGGTCGACCCGCCGCCCGCCGGCAACGTGCGCGCGCGCTTGATCGTGCACCAGGGGCTGCGCGACGCCTACACGCTGGAGGCGTACCTCGCACTCATCGAAGCCGCCCGGGCGCACCTGTACGTTGTCAACACCTTCCCGCTGCAGCTCGAGGTCCAGCGGGCGCTGGTTCGGGCCGTGCGACGCGGAGTGGTCGTCCGGGCACTATTTGGAAACATCTTGCCCGTGCACGGCGCGGAACCGGAGCCGTTCGGCGGGATCGGCTCTAGCCTGCGCAGCCTCGCGACGCAGCTCGTGCACGCTCGGATGGACGCGCTGGTGGCCGCCGGGGGTGAGGGCTATCAGTTCTCGGTCCGCGGCGTGGAGGGCTGGGACCCAGACCTCGGCGAGGTGCGGCCGCACGTCCACGCCAAGGTGCTGAGCGTGGATGGCCTCGCATGCGCGGTCGGTAGTGCGAACCTCGACATCACCGCCGGGTACTGGGAAAGCGAGATCGTTCTTCTGGTGGAGGACGCCGCGGTGACACGTGCGCTCGAGGCGCGTCTCGAGGCGCTCGTCGCCGGATCGGCGCGGGTGGATCGTGCCGATCCGGCATGGCAACAGCTCGCCGAGCGCCGCGCCTGGCTTTCGAGCCACTGGCCAGCGCTCATCGGTTGAAGAGGAGGAATGCCATGGTACCGAAGGAATACGGCCCGCCCAGCCCGAACTCCTCGAAGGAGGGCGGGGACGGAAGTGGCTTTGTTCGGCGGCGCCGTGGCTCCTAGTCTACGCCGAGCTGTTTGCGATGGTGACGATACAGGACCGGCAGGGCGGCCCGAGGAACATCCCGTACGGCGAGTTCACGCAGTAGGTCGAGGCCGGGAATGTAGCCGTGATCTTCGCCAAAGGCGAGAGCACCCAGGGTGAGCTCCGGGAGGCGAGGCGCCGCACCGGGGGCGCCCGGGCAGACGTACCGCCGATTCGCGACGGAACGTCCCATCTTCGCCCAGGAAGATCCCCTGGCCATGCTCTGCCGAAGCAAGGCGGCGGTAGGCGCGGCCCCTGTGGCTGACTCCGAATACCCCATCCGCGCCAAAACGCCTTGAGCTGCAGGGCCTTGCGAAGGTAGCATCGTTGTGTGTTGCCGACGAACTCGGCGGTGAAGGGGCGGGTCCCGATCGAGGGATAGGATGGCACAGCTCCCTGAGGAACCCGTCGACGCGATCGGCGAGATTCCCGTGATGTGCTTCGGCCATGCGCCGTAGGGTCGGGCGCACGATGCCATCGACCTGAACCCGTCGCGGTTTGTTCGATGGCGAAGAAGACGGCGTGCACCCGAGCCTCCGAGCGTGAGCACCGCCACCATGAAGAGGTCCAACGCCGCGATAGCCCCCACCTATTCCTGCCGACCATCCAGAAGAAGCGGGCAATCGTTCGGGTAGTGGACGATCGCTTCTGGAGCGAGCTCAGACGTCGCGCGTCATCTGGTTCGACGGCGGTCGCCCGGCACCCCGGGTCGGCCAAATTGGTCGGACAAGAACTTCGCCTCCAGCGGGGACAGGTCGAAGCGCAACGACGCCTGGTCGATGAGCGCAGCGACGTCTGCGCCCTTTGAATCAGTCCGCTGCTCGCTCAGCCAGCGTACCGCGCGCCGTAGAGCAGCGTTTCGGGGAACGATGTTCTGGCCCATGACCCCACCTCCGCGCACGGACGACGTGAATCATACCGCGGGCGCGGGTAGCTGGGCGCGCACCGGATGCCGCGAGCTTCACCCGCAGCCGGTGACATCCCAAAGGGGTCTATTGCGCTACGATAACCGTAGCGCTACGATGATCGTAGCGGCTAGGGAGTCGCCGCACGGCAGGATGCAGAACGCTCGGCAGGAAGGAGAATTGGCCATGGCTACGCGCGAGGAAGTGCACCGCGGCGAACCAACGGAGCAGCACAAGGCATGGGAATCGCCGCGGGACTGGATCAACCTCCTGCTCGGCGCCTACCTGATGCTGGCGCCCTCCTGGACGAAAGGAGCGGTGGCTGGCTGGTTCGTCATGATGGGCGGCATAATCGCGATCATCGCTGTGTGGGCCCTCTCCTCCGCGTCCTCCCCCACCTCGGAGCGCGCCCAGATAGCATCGGGATTTGTGACGATCTTGTCGCCGTGGCTGGGCGGATTCGTGTCCGCAGGGGACGCTGCGTGGACCGCGTGGCTCGTCGGTGTGGCGGTGTTCGTGATCGCCTCCGTGTCGAATGCGAAGCCGGACGAGTCCCTCGAAGCGTAACCTCTTGCCGCGCAGCGGTCTGGTTGCGGATCCCCCCAGGGTCGGGGCCCCGCCAGGTCGGAGTGGAACCCCTGGCCGCGGCTGGCACCCGGCGGTTGCCGGCAAGGAAGCAGGAGAGCACGATGACGGCAACGGATATGGCACGTCGGGCGGACCAGCGGCGCTCGCAGAGCGACGCGAAGATCGTGGCTGCTGTGCTGGGGATCATTCGCGACCAGGGACTCGACGCGGTGACGATAGACGGGGTCACCGCGCGATCCGGGGTGGCGAAGACGACCATCTACAGGCGGTACAAGGACCGTTTTGAGCTCCTATCGGACGTCCTCGACCGGGTCTCGCCCCCCCATGACCGCCATGAACTCGGCCCGAGCAAGGAAAGGTTCATCGCCATCGTCCGTGACACTCAAGCGCTGTTCGAGGAGCTGTTCGGCTTGGCGGCAGTGGGCAGGATTCTCGCCAGCGACGCAACGCTCAGCCGTCGATGGCAGGACAAGATCATCGTCCCGCGTATGAACGTGTTCCGGGAGTTCCTGGCGCAGGGGGTCCGCGATGGCCTTCTCGATCCCGGCGTTGACTACGAACTCCTCGTCGAGATGATCTTCGGCGGTATGGTGGTCTGCTCGGCGGTACGCGGCAAGCTCCCGGCCGACTGGGCGGTCATGGTCGTGCAGACCATCTGGCCCCTGATCCGCCGAGTGAAGAAGTGGGAACGGCGAGGGGACCGCGGCAGCGGCCCGTGAGGAGTGTCACTGGGGCCAAGCTCACCGTCGCAACTGGGTCGACGGCGTTGGAGCGACCCATCAACACGGCCCGCGACGTGGAACCTCAGCGAGGCCTGTCCTCCGGTACGCATGCGGCATCTAGCCGTGTTCCGTTCTTGCGCACTCATGCCCGGTCCATCGACCGGACCAGCGTACCGGCACCTCGCCCCGACCTTGGAGCACGGAGCGATGCGCCGCCGTCATCAGTGAGGATGGCGCGGAAAGTCTATCGTATTGTCGCCCAGGACAAGGCTCGCCGCTCTTCTTGTCCCCTATCCTCCGCACGCGGGAAGGGGACTCCTGTGATCGAGCATGGGCTGACACCAAAGGGCGATCCGATCCTGTCGTTCACTGGTCGCGTCGATGAAGCCGCGCTCCGCGAGGTGCACGCCTTGCTGCATGGACCCGGCCCGAGTTCTTCTGTCGTTCTCGATTTCAGCCGAGCGCGAGAGATCGGTTGCAACGTGGCCACTCTCATCGCCGAGATCGCTCATGCGTCGCCCAGGGTCGTGCTGCGGGGGCTTTGCGAGCACCAAGTCCGCATCCTGAAGTATTGCGGCCTCGAGCCTGGCCGGTTCGGGATCAGCCAGGGCACGCCAGGGGACGATTGGGCCGCTGCCTCTGACCGGTAGCGATGCTTGAAACGAGGAATCCTCCTGGGATGGCGCCCGAAGTCGATCGTCCTGTCGCAGGAGCTTGGCCATATGCTCGCGGCCGTGCGGATCCTGCGCGCCCTACGAGGAGCGAAGACGATGAGAAGCACTCGAAGCATCCCGACACAGAACACAGGGAGAGCAACGCCCTCGCACCGCACACTTTGCCCGCACTGCTCCGGCCAGTCTCCGCCGAGAAAATCGAGCAAATGCTTCGCGAGATCTGGCATCCGGCCTGGGCACCGTTCTTGCGGATACCCGTGGCTTGCGACCTCCCCGCCGTGGACGTGTACGAGGAGGCGAGGGAGTCGTGTTGAAAGCCGAGATCCCCGGCCTGAAGAAGGAGGACATCGAGGTGGAGGTCGAAGACGACGTATTCACCATCTCGGGTAAAAGAGTGAAGGAGGAGAAGGTAGAGAAGCACGACTACTACCGGTACGAGCGGTCGACGGGAGAATTCACTCGGTCGGTGGCGTTACCGGTGGAGGTCGATACCGAGAGGACGACAGCCAAGATCGAGAATGGGATCCTCGAGGTAGAGGCGCCCAGAAAGGAGGAAGCAAAGAGGAAAGTCAGGAAAATCCCCGTTTCGTGACGCACTCGGTCCACCGGGTCGCAGTGCCGCGGAGAACCGCGTGAGCCGATGGCGCTGGATCAAGTCGTCGAGTACCCGAGAACGTGGCCCGGTCGGAGTCCAAAGAAGGCTTCCGTTACCTCGTCGGCGAGTCGTCGACCCGGCGCTGGATGGGCGATGGACCAACGCAGGATCGGCGCTCTTGTCCGCTTCGCCGAGGCTCTTCAGGGCGAGGTTAGGGGTGCGCCGTCGACCAGGCCGAATGGCCGGGACAGAAAGGAGCGAATTCATGCAGCCTTGGAGGAGAATCTTTTGTCCGGTTGATTTTTCGGAGCACTCGCGCATGGCACTCGAGCAGGCAGCTTACCTTGCGAGGGCCGTCGGGTGCGAACTCACAGTGATGCACGTACATGAAAGGGAGGTTGTCGAGCCCCTCCCGACCGACCGGGACGTCGCCGCGGAGGAAGCCGGGATCACGGAGCGGCTGCAGGTTCTGGTCTGCGAGGTCGGCCTCTCGACGTCGAAGGTCGACATCGAGGTCGTACTTGGGGTTCCGGCGACCGAGATCCTTCGCTGTGCCGAGGACGGGGGCTTCGACGCTATCGTCATGGGTACGCATGGACGCACCGGGCTGACCCATCTTCTCTTGGGCTCGACCGCCGAGCGCGTTGTCCGCCACGCACCATGCCCTGTCGTCATCGTGCGCCGCTAAAAAGTTTCCGCTGCCGCTGGAAGCCGCTGGTCCGGAATCAGATCAGACGACGACTTTCGGGATCTCGACCTCCGAGCGGCAGCGACCTTCACCTCACGACTCGCTCCGCGCCCAGCCCCGAATGGCCGATGGCCCACGCTTAACTCGTCCCGAGGCGAGCCGACATGCGTACGGTCAACACGCCGAGGCACCGACGCCGCTACGGTTCGATCGGGCGGCTGGACGCGCAGGGGGCTTTGCGATTCCGGGAACGGTGCGGAACAGCGTCGTCTCGCTCTTGCCCACGTTCCGCGAGGGGACCGGCGCAGGTCGCCGAACGGACGTACCGCTCTCAGCGGTGGCGAGCAGGCGATGTCGGCGGCCCGGAAGAACCTCCCCTTCGCCACTCCCAGCGGAGCACGCCACCCTCACGGTCCCGCCGTGACGCCCGGGACCGCCGCGGGCTCAGGGATGCGGCCCCGTTCGCGTCAGAAGAAGCGCTTTCGGTACATCGCCGGCGCGTCGCCGGTCCAGCGCTTGAAGGCACGGTAGAACACGGTTGGATCGGCGAAGTGCAACATGTACGCAATCTCGGTGATGCTGATGTTCGCTTCGCCGAGATATTTCAGGGCGAGGTTGCGGCGCACGTCGTCCACCAGCGCCGAATGGCTGACGCCCTCTTCCGCAAGGTGTCGCTGCAAGGTCCGCTCTGGCAGGTGCACCGCCGCTGCGGTCGTCGACAGCGTCGGAAGCTCCGTCGCCATGCGCCGCGCGATCGCGGAGGACACGCGCGCCAGGAGCGGTCCTCGCGCCGGGAGCGATTCCAGCAGCGAGTCGGCGTGGCGGCATAAGACGGAGAGTAGCTTCGAGTCGGCCTGCGTGTGGGGCAGCGCCAGGACCGAGGGCGCGATGAGCATCTCCGTTTCCGCCGCGCCGAAGGCGAGCGGACATCCGAACACCCGCGACAGTTCGGCATCCTCGTGCTCCCGCTCGTGCTGGAACGTGACGTGCTCCGGCTTCCAGTTTGAGGCGCTCGCCTGTCGGCTGCGGACGAGCAGGAGGGTCATGGAGAACTCGTCGTACTGCGGCTCGGTCACGGAGACGCGTCGGAGGAGGCGCCCACGGCCCGGTTCCACTGCAAAGTGCATCGTCGAGTTGTCGTGGATGAGCGGGATGTAGCGGGTGAGGCGCGAGATACCCGCACCGACCGTCTCCGCCGCGGACAGGATGTACTCGAGCACGTCATAGGCCCCGCTGGGAAGCCCCTCGGCTACGTGGACGCCAAAGGCCGGGTCGTTCGCTGCGACCGCAGCGGCCTCCCACAGCGTGCAGACGCTAGCGTGCGGAAGGCGGTTCTCGATCTGCAAGAGCGCCTCGCGAGAGAGCTCCGCCGCCCGCAGGATCGGACCGGCGTCGATGCCGCGCATCTCCAGGGCTTCCACTGCAGGCCGCGCGGTCAGCACGGATACGGAGCCGTTCAAGCTCATGGTGGCGCCCGGAGTCGAACGTTCTGTCGCCCAGCACAATGCGTGGCCGGTGGTCGTAAGTGTACGCTCGGTGGCGGTCGACGTCACGTGGCGAAAGCGCTCGGCCGGAGGAGCTGAGGGTACATGGACAGGATCCTGGTGGCCGTATTCCCCTGCGAGCGTCAGGCCTACGATGGCCTGAGATGCCTTGCAGCCCTGGACCAGGCGGGGACGATCACGGTCTACGCCACGGCCGTGATCGCCCGGGACGACGAATCGCTCATGAGCGTGAAGAAGCCCGCAGATCAGGGGCCTCTCGGCGGGGCGGTGGCGCTCCTGACCGGCACCCTGTTGGGTCCTCTCGCCGGTCCCGCCGGGCTCGCGGTTTCCGCCAGCGTGGGGACGCTGGGACGGGTCCTTTACGACCTCGCCAGGGTCGGGGTCGACGAGGACTTCTTGACGGAGGTCGGGGAGCGGCTTCAGCCGGGTACGGCCGCCTTGCTGGCGGAGGTCTGGGAAGAACGCATCGCCGAGGTCGACAGTCGCTTCGCGGCACTTGGCGGGTCGGCGGTCCGCCGAGCCCGCGGCGAGATCATCGAGGGGCGTGTCGGGCGGGACGTCGTGGCGCTCCGAGACGAGCTCGAAAGCCTGAGGCAGGAGCTCGCCCATGCGGCAGAGGCGCACCGGCCCGGCCTCGAGGAGAAGATCGGCGCTACGACGGTGAAGCTCCGGGCGTCGCGCGAGCGGGTGCAGGGGGTGCTCAACGCGGCCCTGAAGGAAAGCGAGGCGAAAGTCTCGGCGCTCGGGACCAGGGTGGCAAAGGAGCACGGCGCAGCGAAGGCCACGCTCGAGGCTCGGATCGCCGAGACCCGATCCCAGACGGAGCGGCGCTGCTCCAAGCTGCGCGAGGCCTGGGAGATGGCCACGCAAGCTTTGGCGTGACGGCGAGGAGAGGCTCGTGAACAAGGACGCCACCGCGATCTGTCCCGACGAAGAGAGGGCCTCCCCGCGGTGCCGCACCCCAGGGGCCCAGGGCGGAAGGCCGCCCGAGGGCCGGCAGACCGTTACGTCGAGAAGCGGGAGGCAGACGGCAGACCTCGATCGAGAAGCCGAACCCCCACCTCGCAGGCCACCTCCTCGGCGTTGGTTTCGAAGGTGACGCCCGCGAGGTCGCTTCGGACGCGCGCGGTCTCGAAGGAGAAGGAAGCGAACGGTGGTAGCAGCAAGAGGAGTGGAGTCTAGGGCCGCAATTGAATCGACGCGGGGGAGCGGGCCGTGAAGGGGATCCTTCGGGTCGCCTACAAGCTCATCGTGAACGACCGGGCCAAGTTCGGGGCCCTGCTCGTGGGGATCACCTTTGCCGTCTTCCTCATGACCATGATGACGTCGATGTTTGGAGGAATCCTGGGCAAGGCGTCGTCGACGGTCACCAACGTGGGCGCTAGGGTCTGGGTGATGGATCCTGGAGTGAACAGCGTGGCGAGCAGCATCCCCATGCCCGATTACGTCCTCGATGCGGTGCGCAGCATCAACGGCGTTCGTTACGCTGTGCCTCTGTACTCGGGCGCGGCGCTCGTGAAGCTCCGCAACGGGACCTACCAGGCGGTGACAGTGATCGGTCTCGACGACGCGACTCTCCTTGGACGGCCCAACCTGGTGGAGGGGAAGATCGAAGACCTTTACGGGGAGAACGCCTTCGCGGTGGTTCGAGATTCCGAGTACTCCAAGCTCGACAGTCCGAAGATCGGAACGGAATTCGAGCTCAACGACCACCGGGCGGTCATCACCGGGATCGGCGAGGTCGCGGTGAGTGGATTGTTCGGAATACCGACCCTGTACACAACGTACAACCGGGCGATCCAGTACATCCCGTCCATGCGCTTCACCGTCTCCTTCGTGCTCGTGGAGCCGAAGTCCGAGGCGAGCATCCCTGCCATCAAGGGAGTCGTGAAGGCTATGGGATACGAGGCTCTCACCGCCAGAGAATTCAAGGAGAAGATCGCCAACTTCTACAAGTACCAGACCGGCGTCGGCACGAACGTCCTCCTCATGACGGTCATCAGCTTCGTCGTGGGCCTGTCGATCTCGGCACAGACCTTCTACACCTTCATCCTGGAAAACCTGGAAAAGCTCGGGGCGCTCAAGGCCATCGGAGCCAGGGGAAGCGTCCTCGTCTCGATGATCCTGTTTCAGGCGACGTTCACTTCGCTCACCGCCTATGGCCTGGGCATCGGGCTCGCCTCGCTCACCATCGCGGCCGTGAAGCTCCGGTTGCCGAGCTACGCCGCCACCGTCACTCTGTCGAACCTGGTCACCGCTTTCGTGATGGTCGTCATCATCGCGGCCGTCTCGAGCTTCGTCGGTATCCGCAAGGTGATCCGCATCGAACCGTTCGAGATCTTCCGGGGCTAGGGATGACCTCGCTCGCGATACAGGCCACTGGCCTCAACAGATGGTTCGGCGAGGGCGACGCACGCACCCAAGCCGTTAAGGACGTCAGCTTCGAGGCCTTCTTCGGGGAGATGCTCTACGTGGAAGGGCCGTCGGGAAGTGGCAAGACCACGCTCCTCAGCATGATCTCGGGGATTCTGCGACCCTCGTCGGGGACGGTGGCCATAGAGGGCCAGGATATCTGGAACCTGACAGCCGACGAGCTCGCCGACTTCCGCCTCCACAAGATCGGCTTCGTGTTCCAGGACTTCCACCTGTTTCCGCGGCTCTCGACGCTGGAGAACGCCGCCATGTCACTCGTCATGAGAAGGATGGATTGGGGCAAGGCCATGGACGAGGCCATGCGATACCTCGAGGTGGTAGGGCTCAAGGACCGCGCCTCGTTGCCTCCGGTCAAGCTGAGCGGGGGAGAACAGCAGCGCGTCGCCATCGCTAGGGCCATCGCTGGCCAACCGGACCTGCTCGTCTTCGACGAGCCCACCGCATCCCTCGACGGCGATACCGGCAGGCGGATCGTGGAATTTGTGAAGAAGAAGATCCTTACCGACGAGAAGTGCATCATCCTCGTGACCCACGATAACCGCATCTTCGAGTATGCCGACCGCATCATGAAGATGGAGGACGGCCAGGTGAAGGCCTTCCAGAAGGGTTCGCGCCCATGAGGAACCGGATCATTCTCGTCTTGGCGGGAGTGGGGCTCGTGGGGGGAGGGATCTCGGCCTACGTGTCCGGACAGGAACCGAAGGTTCCACCCCCCGCGTTTCTGCCCGCTTCGGACCCCTACGCGAAGGGCATCTACGCGGAAGGAATCGTGGAGAGTTACCAGGAGAGCGGCGCGAACATGAACGTCTATTCGGAGGTCCCTGGGGTCGTCACCCAGGTCTTCGCCGCCGAGGGCCAGACGGTCCAGCGCGGAACGCCCCTCTTCGCCATCGAAGACTCGGTGCAGCGTGGCACGGTGGAACAGCAGCAGGCCCAGTTCGAGGCAGCGCAGGCGCTCCTCGCCGAGCTAAAGGCCCAGCCCCGCCCGGAAAACCTGGAAGTGGCGAAGGCCCAGGTCGAAGCAGCGAGGGCAAGCCTCAAGAGCGCGCAGGACACCTACGACAAGCAGAAGCGTTCGTACGAAATCGACCCCAGGTCGGTGAGCAAGGACGCGGTCGATGGCGCCGAGAACGCCATGAAGGTGGCCGACGCGAACCTGAAGGTGGTTGAGAGACAGCTCGATCTGTCCCGCGCAGGCGCCTGGATCTACGACATCCGCAACCAGGAGAGGCAGTGCAGCGCGCTCGCCAAGGCTCTCGCTTCTTCCACCGCGCTCTTGAACAAGTACACGGTTCGGGCACCCGCTGAAGGGTCCTTGCTGGCCATCAACGTGGCAGTCGGCAGCTACGTGTCTGGACAGGGGAGCTTCGACCCGTACACCCAGGGGTACCTGCCGGCGGTCGTCATGGGTTCACCCCAGGATTACGCCGAGGTGCGATCTTACGTCGACGAGATCCTGGTCCACCGTCTCCCCGATCACAAGGCGATGCAGGCGACCATGTTCATCCACGGCACGGACAAGAGCCTGCCGCTCGAGTTCGTGCGCATCCAGCCGTACGTCTCGCCGAAGATCGAGCTGTCGAACCAGAGGCTCGAGCGGGTCGACGTGCGCGTCCTGCCGGTCATCTTCCGTTTCCAGAAGCCCAAGGCATTCCCCATCTACCCAGGACAGCTGGTCGATGTGTACATCGCCGAAAGATGAGCGACGCGAGCGCGAACCTCGGCTCGCCGTAGCCGCAAGAGCCACAGGAGAGTACCCGGCGCCGGAGCCTCGCGCAGGCGGGGAGCGGTCGGGGTCCCGGCGGTGGATCGCAGTATGGCGGCTCGGGGTGTTGGTCGCGGGCCTCCTGGCTGCTTGCGCGGTCGGCCCGAACTTCGAGCGGCCAGATGTTCCTGCGGCGAACCATTACGAAGAGGGAGCAGACCCCACTGCCACGGTCGCCGCGGAGGGTCAGTCGCAGCGCATGGAGCGGGGCGCGGAGGTGGTGGGGGACTGGTGGACGCTCTTTGGTTCCCCATCTCTCGACGAGGTAATGAAGGATGCCGCTCGCGACAACCAGACGCTCAAGGCCGCACTCGCGAGCCTGCGCTCGAGCCAGGCAAACCTTCGAGCGGGTTACGGCGTCTTTTTCCCACAAGCGGACCTGGACGCATCCGCCACGAGGCAGCGGGCCGCGCCGGTCAAGCTCGGCGAGTCCGGCACCCCCGCCAGCGTGTTCAACCTGTTCTCGCTGTCGGGGACCATCAGTTACCCGCTCGACCTGTTCGGGGGCGAACGGCGCGGTGTCGAGAGTCTGCAAGCCCAGCTGGACGTCCAGAAGTATACGGTCGTCGCCACCTACCTCACGCTGACCGCGAATGTCGTCGACACCGTGATTGCCGCCTCTGCATACGCGGAGGAGGCGAGCGCCACGCAGGACATCATCCGGGAAGACCGGGAGCAGGTATCCATCACCGAAGCCCAGGCGACGGCGGGCACGGTCCCCTACTCCAGCGTGCTTAGCCTCCGCAGCCAGCTCGCGGCGACCGAAGCGCTGGTCCCGCCTCTGCAGCAGCGGGTGAGTCAGGCGGAACACCTGCTCGCGACCCTGGCCGGCCATTTGCCATCCGAGCGGCCGGTGCTCCGGGTGGCCTTCTCCGACCTCAAGCTGCCCCTCGCGGTACCCGTGAGTCTTCCGTCCACTCTCGTCCACCAGCGGCCCGACATCCTCGCAGCCGAGGCCCAGCTGCACCAAGCGAGTGCCGAAATCGGGGTGGCGACGGCAGCCTTGTATCCGAGCATAACTCTGAGCGGAAGCCTCGGCAGCAACAACACCACGCTTGGCAGCCTAACTTCGTCAAACGGGACGTTCTGGAGCCTCGGAGCGGGCTTCACCGCCCCCCTGTTCCACGGCGGTACCCTGTGGAGCAAGCGCCAGGCTGCCGCCGAAGCTTACGACCAGGCTCTCGCGAACTACCGCCAGACCGTGCTCAGCGCCTTTGCGCAGGTCGCCGACACGCTTCGAGCGCTCGAGCACGATGCCGAGGCTCTCGACGCCGAGGCCCGCTCGATGTCCGCCGCCGACGAAGCGCTGCGTCTCATTCGGGCGAACTACGAGGCTGGAACCTCGAACTACCTCCAGGTCATCGTCGCTACCGATCAGTATCACCAGACGCGGATCGCCTATCTCCAGGCGCGCGCACAGCGTCTGCAGGACACCGTCGCCCTCTTCGTCGCTCTGGGCGGAGGATGGTGGAACTCCGCAGGGTCCCTCGTGGCCGACGTACCGCCCTCTCCTTGATCGGTTTGCACGGGTGCGGAGGGGGTGAACGTCGATTTAGCGGAGAACCAGCCGGGCGCGAGGTACCGGTCGAATGCGGCGCTGATGAACCCATCGAAAGCCCGCGTGAACGGGGTCCGCTCCCGCCCTTGTCCAACCGCGCGGCTTAGCTGATCAAGCTTCCAGGATCCTGGCAAGCTCGGCGCTATTAGAACTCGACGCTCGTCGGCGACGTGCGCCGTAACCTCGCGTTCGCGTACCTCGCTCAGCCTTACGCTGATGCGAATTCACCGAATCCACGACGCCCACGGGCGCTTGAGGTACGGGCGCGCGCGGCCGCCCCAGGCTGACCACCTCTGGCGCCTGGGGTCGATCGTTTCGTCGCTTAGGGCAATGTGGTGCAAAGCGCCTTGGCTGTACTGTCACCCCGGTAACAGCCGCGGAGCACCCGCCTTCGAAAGTCGCACGGAGGCGAAGGAACGGACGGCGGGAGGTGTCGTATGGAGAACTGGCAAGCGGCCGTCGTGGTCGTGATTTCACTCGTGGCGGGAGCGGCCATGCTCGTGCTGCTGCAACTCTCGATCGCGCTCCGTGGCACCCGGGCAGCGCTAGAGCGGACGGCACGGCGAGCCCACAGCGCCATCGATGCCATTGCCACCACGGTGGAGCGGCTCGACCGGGCCACGGCCGGACTTGACGAGGCAAGGGTACGCACTCTCATGGAGTCCTTCGACTCCGTCGTGCGCACCGTGAGCCAGCTCCGGGAATCGACGCGTGTGGCGGCTGCCGTCGGTGCTGCGGTGGGGCCGGCGGTCGGCGCGGCTGTCAAGGCGTGGCGCGCGGGACGCGTGGAGGACGGCGACGGTGCGAAGCACCGCGATGCTGTGGACTAGTCCCCATGCATCGCGCCTCTTTGGTAACAAATGACGCACCGTGCATCGGCGATGGTGAACTGCCGATCGATTCGGTGCTTGCTGCTGTATGCGCGTGCATTCTGGGCGCGCCTCCGACAGCTCAGCGCAGCGAAGGTGGTGGAGACCCACAAACAGATGGAGGGCATTTCCATGGCCGCTATTACCGTCTCTGGGGAGTTCGGCACCGAAGGAAGATACGTCGCGGAGCAAGTCGCAAAGGCGCTCAATTATCACTTCGTCGACAAGGACATCATGGAGCGCGTGGCCCTCGAGTATGGTTACACCGAATTCGAGGATGTCTACGAAGCGAAGCCCGACCTCTTGGCGAAGTTCGATGAGCGCCAGGCCGAGATCCTCGAAGGGCTCGACAAGGTTAACCTGGCTCTGGCTCGCCACGGAAACACCGTGATCCTCGAAGGGGGTGCCTTCGCAGTCCTGAGCGGATTCTCCGACGTCCTGAACGTGCGGATCCAGGCCTCGCTCCCAGCGCGTGTTCAGTGGGCGATGGAGCACCACGAGTTCTCGGACCCCGCGAAGGCCGAGGCGTTCGTGAGCGAGCATGACAAGGCACGAGCTGCCTTCGTCGACTACTACTACAAAGTCCGATGGGACTCGGCTCGTGCGTTCGATCTGTCGGTCGACACCGACAAGGTGTCGCCAGAGCTGGTGGTGAAGTGGATTGTCGAGGCCCAAATGGAGCTCGTGACTGCTAAGAGGAATCCCCTCGGTGAAAAGTCGGCCAGGACGCTTGAAGTGAACAATATTCTGGCCGGCGCCGTCTCCGAAGCGCTCGGGTGCAACGTGACCCATTGACAAGACATCAAGCCACCCACCCCGGCAACGGCTCGTCCGCATCATCGCACACCCTGTGGATCGCCAGAACGCAAGCCGGAGCGCCGAGGAGCATGGTGGCTTGGGTGCCAGCGGGCCAGTCGGGTTTCGGGAACGAATTGGGAAGAGAGGGGGACCGGTCGGGTAAGAACACTGTTCGGCTCCAATTGAGCCAGCACCCGAAGTGCGTGAACGAAATGAGCGCAAGTTCCGGGATCCTGGCGAGCGGTCAGCGCTGTTGCGATGACATCGCGCCTACTCATCGTCACTTGGTTTGCGATTGGGGGAGCCT
>Ga0335081_10005302_pt1 | contig 20396 bp, 25 predicted proteins | sample Lox_Sample_35_FD_206713 | JGI IMG/M metagenome (GOLD analysis project Ga0335081, IMG submission 206713) | Soil microbial communities from Loxahatchee National Wildlife Refuge, Florida, United States - Lox_Sample_3.5 | ecosystem: Environmental > Terrestrial > Soil > Wetlands | place: USA... | reverse complement strand
TGGTCCATCTCATAAAGAAAGCCGGCATTCGTGCCAAGGGGCTCTTTATGATGGGGCTTCCCGGAGAAACGGAGGAGAGCATCGAAAAAAGCATGAAATATGTATTCAGCCTTCCGCTCGATGAATTCAACCTAGCCAAACTGACGCCTTTCCCTGGCGCACCGATATACGGTGATATTCGGGATTACGGGACGTTCGATGAAAAATGGGGTCAAATGAACGCGTTGAATTTCATGTTCGTACCGAACGGTTTTACGAGGGACCGACTCGAAAATCGGTACCGGGAATTCTACCGTCGCTATTTTTCTCGGCCGAAGATCCTGCTCAATTACACATCAATGATCTGGAAATCTCCTGACAGCTGGAAGCGTTTCTGGATGGATCTACCCGCCTTCTTACGGTTCAAAAAAAGCTACGAAAAGAAAGTGTGACGGAGATGACGTTTTAAAACCAAAAGGAGATGTGATTTTTCTCAAGAATGACATGAACTTTCCACCATGATCGCAAAGGTCGCAGGGAAAGGCATTCGATTTTCATGCAGGCTTAAATTCATTCCTTCGTATATGAGCGGTTTTGGTTTAGTGCCGATTTTACCACTCCGCGTAGATTACAGATATTTCTCCAGCCTATCGATCCTGAAGTACTGCATAAGATCTATGAAATGCCGCGCATGCAAAGGATCTTCAGCCATCCCAAGAAGATGACTTTTGCAGACGCAATCCGACGAACCAAAATCTTTCACCTTCCAATCAACAATCCTGTTTAAAGCCCGAGCGATGTCGCACTTACCTCGCAAGAGCCCTTCATCCCATTCAATAGACACAGCCCGTAATATGAAGCTGTTCTTCACAGACAATAACGTCAGAGAAAACTCAAAATCCGTGTGCACTCCGGCATGAACCAGCACGCCATCGGCCAGTGAACGAGGAATATGATTGTGGTTTTCACCCCTCCTTTTTGTAAGATCCGCAAGTTCCAGCAAATGCTTCGTGCCTCGCCTTGTTATGGCGTCTGGAAACATGGCAATGGAGTTCCCCACAAGTGTGCAGGATTTAACTTCGAGGACGATCGGGTCATTCTCTTATTTATGTAGAAAGTCTCAACTGCTATTTCCGCTTGTAAATTCAGGTCTCTCGATTTCTGCGCCCTCCAAACCGGGGATTCGGTTTTCTTCTATTAATTGTGCGGCAACAAGGTTATTTACATAGGCGTGCAGCATGATCGGTGTACCATCGCGTTCAACGCATACTACACTTCCTTGGTAACCGATTTTGTGCTCAACGAGATACAGAACACTTCCCGGTAAAAACAATTCTCATAGCATCCCAGGATTCGTCAGATAGGCCCGTATGGATTTCTTGCCTATTGAGCACTCAACAATGAAAAGGGTTCGGCTGTGACCAGATAAAATCTTTTACATTCTTGAAATGTACCTTCCTTGTAATTGAAATTCTACTGCATCCATTTGTTTCATAGTCCTTGATATCGTCGCCGATGTCATCAACATCGCGCCTCAGCACTGATGGTTATGCTATAATATTTATGTAATACAATATTCTATTTAGACGCTATCAACGCAAACATCCCATGTCAGCGCAAGCTTGAAACGCCGGCAAAATGAAATCACACTTGATAGTGGGAATTCAATCTGTTATATGAGGTCCAAATAATCCTAAATTAGTCAAGGAGGTGTATCATGTCCAACGATTGTTGCGCAATGCAGATTGGCCAGCAGGTTCCTGATTTCAAACTCGAGATTTTCGATCCGACAAAAGGAGATTTCGGAGAAATCAGTCTTGCGGCTCAAAAAGCAGCCAAGAAGTGGACCGTGCTCTTCTTCTATCCTGCTGACTTCACTTTTGTCTGAGCAACAGAGTTTGCTGCTCTGGCAGAGCAGTATGACGAATTTAAAAAAATAGGCGCCGAGGTCATTACTGTCAGCACAGACACGAAATTCTCCCATCTCGCCTGGCACCAAAATGAAAAAATGCTCGAAAAAGCCACCTATCCCATGGGTTCAGATCCGACCGGGAAGTTCTCACGTCAATTCGGTGTCTATGATGAAAGTACCGGCCTCGCCCTTCGAGGTGCATTCATCATTAGTCCAGAAGGCAAACTTCTGAATGCAGAGGTCAATTTCTACAATTTAGGGAGAAATATCGAAGAGCTCCTACGAAAAATCAGGGCGAATGTTCATATGGCAGCGACGCCTGCGGAAGTATGCCCAGCCCAGTGGAAAAAGGAAGGCGATAAAACGTTGAAGCCTTCGGCAAAAATTGTAGGAAAGATTTATGAGGCCCTGAAATAATCATGCTGATTACCAGAGAAACCGATTATGCCGTTCGCACGGTCATTTACCTTGCCCGGGAAGGAGACCGAATCGCAAACGTTACAGAAGTAGCGCATGCAATGCATATCCCAAAAAGTTTCCTTGCCAAAATTCTCCAGCGCCTGACGAAAAACAACATCCTCGTTTCTACTCGGGGAGTAAAGGGCGGCTTTAGACTTGCAAGGAAACCTACCGAGATCAGCCTCTTTGATATTATGATGTCGATTCAGGGGGCAGCCACCATCAACCTCTGTGTTATCGACAGCAAGAAGTGCAGGTTGAGCACCACCTGCTCTGTCCATCCGGTGTGGGTTGATATTAGGAAAGAAGTTGAAAAGAGGCTCCAAAAACACACGATTGCCGCATTAATATAGGTATTTTATTATGTTTAAGTAATATTAAACTGGAGTAATGAGTTTCTGAGTAATCTTAATGTGTTTTTCCCAGGCTATTAAAAGAGAAGCCCTCATTTAACTTGCATACAAGGGCTTATCTTCATGCATATCACGTTTATGATAGGGGCTGCATTAGAACCAGTATTCTGGATATTTTCTGTTGTTCGATAAATTATTCACAATAAGGGCTATTATCAACAGGATTATTGCACCTGCTCCCGCGGGGATGAAGGCATAGAGGAACCCGAGACTACGGATCTTAGCCCCGCCGATAACGGCGATCAACGCAGTCGCTCCTCCGGGTGGATGTAAAGTTCTTGTTACCAGCATGACCACAATGGCAAGCGACACCGACATTGCAGCTGCTATCCAGACCGTATCCCCGAACAGCTGATAACAGGCAACGCCTGCGATACCGGATAACACATGGCCTCCCACGAGGTTTCTTGGTTGGGCAAGAGGGCTTTTTATCGCAGCGTAGACTAAGACCGCCGAGGCACCGAATGAACCAATGAGCAAGGACAGGTCTCGGGGCTCGAAATATCGCGATGAAAGATAGGCGCAAATACCGATGCCGATGGCAGCACCGATCCATGACCACAGAATCTCCTGTAACGAACCCGTTGGCGGAATTTTAGCGCCACCTTTCATTTTAGAGAAATACTTTTCAATATCCATGCAGTATCTCACCCCCTGCTCCGGAAAGCCTATCAAGATCAATGGCCCTTCTCGCGAGCAAACCCGCAATGCTAATCCGCTGCTTTGAATTATAATATTAAATTAATCGGTATCTTATAGTTATTAATTAAAACTTTTATTTATGCTGTTTTAGTGACGCAAATTATTGTTTTATGGCTTTAACCACGCTCTGGGTTATTTTATTAACTTTACAACCCATATTATTTCTTCCCAATAGCCCTGACGATATCAGCGCGAGAGATGATGCCGAGCAGTTTTCCGTCATCGTCGACAACGGGAAGACGCTTGATTCTTTTTTCATCGAAAATTGCTGCTACTTCCCTCACATCGTCGTTGGCCTTGCTCGTCACTGGAGGGAAACTCATGACATCCTGAACTTTGTCTCCGCTCTTCCGCGCCGGCACCGACTCTCCCAGGATGTTCCGCAGGATGTCTTTGAATGAATGCTCCTTTTGCATACCGGCCAATACGAGGATGTCCGCCTCGCTTATTACTCCGATCACTTTGTTTGCATCATCCACGACAGGCATACCGCTGATCCTATTTTCCGAAAGAAGTCGTGCCGCTTCATGCAAGTCTGCATTCCGATTTACGGTAATGACCTTTGTCGTCATCACTTCCCGCACGGCAATCCGCATGCTTATCCGCTCCTTCGAATGGCGGAGGGCTATTTCGTAGATTTTTTTCAGGTCATCTTCGGTTACATCCACATAAGATTTCATTTCCAGCAGTGCAGCCCTGATATCATTTTCGGACAACGAGCAATTGAAATCATCTTTCGTATCCATACGTCCTCCCCAGCAGCGATAATATTAACATTATCTGAATCGATTCGGTATGACACAAATCATAGTGCCAAGTCATCCCTGTCAGGAATCATGGTCCTCCGCCTTTGTCACAATCCAGTATACAAAGCCGATTACGAGGATAGCGGCAATGAGATAATAAATAGCCTCTGGTTTCTCATGCTTGAGCGTGGCGATCATTGTTTCCCTGATCATGGTCACGAGCGCCACGCCCACGAAAACGCTGATATGGAACTTTCTTCCTTTAAGGTGGGAGATTTCAGTATTCATGAGTTCTATCATGAGCCAGAGCAGAAGCATAGATCCCAAAGCCGAGATGATACCTCCCGCCACGTCGCCGCTTAACAGATGCATCACATCCTGCAAAAAAAGCCAGATAACGCTGATGGTAAGGCCCATTAGCGCAAGCACCAGAACGAGATTGGTAGTCTGTGAGAACCTTTCGGAAAAAGTAATGAGAGCGCTCTTGACTCGGTAGACCGGCGAATAGGCGCTTATTTCAGCCTCAATATAAGAGCTTGTAATCACATCGAGGCTAATATCGAGGATCTTGCCTACAGATATGATCTTGTTGGTAGAGTCTACTTTATCTTCCTCGAGTTTCTGGAGAATTCCGATGCAGGCGTTCTTTACTAGGTTAACCGCGCGGTTCATATAGTGGGTGTCTACCTTGTGCTTGACATGGGTCGCTCCGATCAGGATCAGTTTTTCGTAATACCGGCTGTCGTACTTGCCTGAAAACAGTTCGAGAAACCATTCACGTTGTGCTCCGAATACGTGTTTTTTTCTCGATTCCTCGGTGAAAAACTGGGAAGCGCCTTTTGTCCCCATGATCCAAAGGCTGAGTGTGCCCATGATTTCATCGGCACGTTCTTCCATAAGAGGCCGCAGTTCCGCAAGCCTTTTTTCATCCTCTTCCGTAAACCGGTAATCGTGTTTGATATCCCTGAAAGATCGCATTATCACCTCATTTTAATTGCCAGTTATAAGGGGCATAATTAGGAGAAAGACTGTTCGTACGAGACGTTGCATGTTTATGTTGTTGCTTCCTTATTCTGACAGCGATAGGCTGCTAATCTGTCGCAATCGTTACGTACTTAAGCCGATTGCCTGCGCAGGACAGCAATGGATTGCCTCCTGGCAATTACGGGTCAGGTATTGATCTAGTTCTGAAACGTAAGATTTGTCGTCAATAAACTCGAATACCGGGGACAGTTTTCGGTGCAGTGCTCGCAACCGATGCAGAGTGATTCATTGACGACGGGTTCCTCATCCTTGCTCTCCTTGATAAACAACCCGGCGAAGTGTATATCATGTGTCTGATTGTTAACAATGAGCTGAGAAACCTGCAGAAATCATGCTTTCGCGAAGGAATCCTTGGTTGCGCCGCATACCGGACAGACCCAGGTGTCGGGAATTTGCTCAAAAGGAGTTCCAGGTGCCACACCTCCATCAGGATCCCCCACAATCGGATCATAAATCCAATTGCAGATCATGCATTGCCATTTATCCATTAATATCCTCCTTTAATATTACATGCATTTTTTTATTATTTTTTTTTGATCAGCCGGATATGAGAATTAACGCTATTGGCTGAATTTAAAATACATTTTTTAAAATATAGCACATTTATGCTCAATGGTCATTCGGCGGTTCTAGAGTTAATCCATCGCAGATTCTTTTCAAATCTGAATAAAATCATTAAAAACACGACGTTGCCGGGAGGCCAAAGTAGCTATCTACTACCCCAGAACGATAATACCGCTCCCTTCGAGGGATATTTCAGCTATAAGCAACTGGATGTGTTAAAATTAGACTTGCATTCAGTTTAGAAATACGATACATATTAATTCGAGGAAAATTTGTTCGGGATGCGACAAAGACGATTTAACAGCAGCCGATATCGTGCTACTAATTCCAACGAAGAAAAATCTGCATTGTGGAGGATTTATGAAGCGATTCGCTGTTGTTTGCATGATCCTCACCATGTATTCGTGTACGCTCAACGCGACCGCGGGCCGTTGTGAAGAGGTAAAACAGGAACGTCACTGGTATCGGCTGGAAATCCAAACCGGCGATGCCACTTACCAGTGCATCGGGAGTTCATTCCTCGATGAAAAGGAATTCGCAAAGCAGCTCGCTAGCTTGGAGTTTATCGCACTTGACGACGTTGTCTATGTTGACCCAACCGGTAAAATCAAGGGCTGGCAAGAGTGGGACTCAAAAGCTTTTCCTCGTTTATATGTAAATCCAGAGTATGTTATTTTTTTCAATCCCATGAAAGGCGATCCGAGAAAGACATCGACAATAAAATAACGAGCAAAGAGGAACAGCTTCATCCCTTCACACACGCAATTGGCTTGACCCTGACGACTTTGCGCGCAAGCCCTGCCTGGTGTGCTGCCTCGACGACTTCGGCTACGTCTTTATAGGACTCTGGCGCTTCTTCTGCAATGCCTTGATAGGAATGACCGCGCACCATCACGCCCTCCGCTTCAAGCATCCTGATCACGTCCCTGCCATGCCACTTGTGCTTTGCCTGCGTGCGCGACATTGCCCTGCCTGCACCGTGGCAGGCTGAACCGAAGGCTTTGATCATCCCCTCTTCAGTTCCCGCCAAAATATAGGAAGAAGTACCCATGGTTCCACCGATCAGAACAGGCTGTCCAATGTGTCGGTATTCCTGCGGCAGGTCAATCTGCCCCGGACCAAACGCACGGGTCGCGCCTTTGCGATGAACATAAAGCTTTTTCTTTTTACCGTCTATGATATGTGTTTCCACTTTGCAGGTATTGTGGCTGATATCATAGAGCATGCTGATGCGGCCTTCGGGAAATACCTCGGTGAATACCTCGCGCACAAGATGGGTGATGATCTGACGGTTCGCAAGGGCGCAGTTAATGCCAGCGCTCATGGCTCCAAAATAATTTTGTCCTTCTGGAGAATTGATCGGCGCGGATACAAGCTCCCGGTCTCTGATTGGAAGCTTGAATCGCGTTACCGCATTAGCGAGGTTTTTAAGATAATCAGTCCCGACTTGGTGTCCCAAGCCTCGGGAGCCGCAGTGGATTGTAATAACGACGTCATTCATTCTGAGTCCCATTGCCAAAGCAGCCTGCTCATCGTAGATATCAGATACAACCTGCAATTCCAGATAATGGTTTCCTGAACCAAGTGTCCCCATTTCACGGAACTGACGTTTTTTTGCCGTTTCAGAAACATGCTCAGGTTCGGCCCCTTCAACTTTACCATGTTCTTCGATATATTCAAGATCGCTTTTTTCGCCATACCCCTGTTTAATGGCCCAGACAGCCCCGCCCAGAAGCATGTCATCGATCTGTCCCGATGATAGTTTAATAAGTCCTTCCGACCCGACACCGGCAGGCACACGGTTGAACAACTGGTCTACAAGAGTATTGAGTCTTGGCATAATTTCTTCGCGGGTCAATCCAGTCTTTATGGTTCGTACACCGCAGGATATATCGAAGCCAACACCACCCATTGAAATGATGCCGCCCTCATTAGGATCGAATGCGGCAACTCCGCCGATCGGAAATCCATAACCCCAATGTGCGTCAGGCATGGCCATTGAAGCGGTCTGTATGCCAGGCAGTAGGGATACGTTTGTTACCTGCTCTCGTACTTTTTCGTCCATTTCCTGAATGAGCTTTTCGCTTGCAAAGAGCCTCCCGGGTACGCGCATATCTCCGTGTCGCGGGATCTCCCAGAGATAATCGTTGATCTTATGGAATGATTTGGGATCCATGACTTTAATCGGTAGACATCAGCAGGTATTAGGAAAGAGAGACAGAGAACAGATAACTCTGGATGTTATTAGTTTTATTCATCCTACCAATTTCTGTCTCTTCCCGAGCTACTTGCAATCTACGGTCTCCCGTCTCCCGTCTATTTCACACGTCCACAACACACTGGGCTACGTACATACCCCCCTTTTTTTTCACGCTCAACATATGATATGTTGCTCCCTTAACCTCCACTTTCGGCTCATGCCGGACATGGTCTAAGGATTCGCCCCATGCTGTGCCTTTTAGAGACAAACCTTCTATCGCAACTTCAAATTTTGAGAAGACTATCCGTTCAACGTCCGACAAAGAGAGCAGTGAATTTAGCCATTCTACAAGCAGAAGCTCGATATTGGGTGCTGAGGCAACGAGCGATTTTTTTTCTCGCTGTTTAACCTTGTTTACGTTCACCATTACGGAATACAGGGCCAATGCCACATTTTCAAAGGCTTCCTCAATTGTATTGCCAAAGCCCCGTATGCCAATATCAGCCTCATGTTCGAAGGTTTCGAATCGATTGCTGGGCTCTGAACCGTTAGCTTCGGTCTCAATCAATTCCAAACTCCATCGACCGCTGCTCCGCAATAATTACACTTTCCTGATACAATGTTATTAGTCTCTACGGTGAATCCGTTTCGTTCTATTAGTGTCTGTTTGCAGCTCCAACAAATCGTATCCTCCCCTCTGCCTGGGACATTCCCCTCGTATACATACCTAAGACCAGTGTTGAGACCGATTTGTCGGGCCCGTTGGAGCGTGGCATGTGGCGTAACCGGCTGGTCCGTAAGTTTATAGGTGGGATGAAAACGAGAGACGTGCCAAGGGATGTCTTCACCCACTGATTTTATGAATCGCGCTATGCCGCTCAGATCCTCACTGGAATCGTTGTGTCCGGGTATAACAAGAGTGGTTATCTCGATCCAGATGCCTGCTTCTTTATAGCGTCTAATCGCGTCGAGTACGGGCTGGAGCTTCGCGCCGCAAATCTGACGATAAAAGTCATCGCGGAATCCCTTCAAGTCGATATTTGCCGCATGAAGATAGGGCTTGATTACCTGAAGCGCTTCAGAGGTGATGTAGCCGTTCGTCACGAAAACGTTTTTGAGCCCAGCTTCAGCTGCAAGGCGGGCAGTATCGTAGGCAAGTTCGAAGTATATGGTCGGTTCAGTGTAGGTATAGGAAATGCTGGAACAACGATTATGACGGGCTGCCTCGACGATAGCAGCTGGAGTGATTTCTTCCCCCAGTATTATTCCTCCCCGGTCATGAGGAAGCTGAGAAATATCGGCATTCTGGCAGTGCTTGCAGTGGAAGTTGCATCCGGGAGTCGCGATAGAATAAGAAGCGCTGCCCGGCAGAAAATGAAAGAGCGGTTTTTTTTCTATGGGATCGATGTTGCGGGCGATCACTTTGTCATAGACGAGGCTATAGAGGATTCCCTTCTTGTTTTCGCGCACGCCGCAGATTCCGCGTTTCTCCGCCGCTATAAGACAGCGATGGCTGCACAACCCGCACTGAACCTTCTCTCCTTCCCTCGGCTCCTGGAACATTGCCAATTTCACGGACAGCCTCCCCGGCGGTGTGCCCCCCGCATGTGCGGCTGACACTACTGCTCACAAGAACCGTGTTACAGACTCTCGTGCTGTTTAAGCTTTTCCCCCTTAAGCTTGTGATCTACAGCCTCTGCCTGAATTTTAGCTTTACAATTTATGCAAATTGTATCAGGCGATGAAACCCCACAAACCAAGCACTTTTTATCAAGCCCAGTCTTCAAGCCCTCTGCCTGGAAAATCATCTCGAGAAATACACTTTCGGTCACATGTCCATCGAGGTGCAGGTTTTCTCCAAAAATGGTCTTTGGAAGCTCAGTGATATGATACCGCTTGACCAGCTCAGGGAAATCGCTTGCCACGAATATGCTGGTTGATACCAATTTACTTTCTAGTCCCAAGCCAATAGCAGTCTCGGCAACGGGCCTGCACTGAGAGCAGTCGCTATCCACGAAAACGCGGATCAAAACATCATTGGTAAGGTGGGTGAGGGCGCGTTCGACATCACGTGGGAACCATATTCTACCATGAGAAACCGCACTTATTGTCGACAGTAGAATGTCTAGGATAACATCATCAATCATTCCATAAAACTTAACCACCTTACCGTCCCCTCCCTGTACAACCAGTGCAGGAACGAGTTTGACACCGTATAGCCCTGCTTTGTCCCGATCCATTACTAAATCATAGGTTTCCAAGGCAATCTTGTCGAATTTGCTTTTTTTAATGATGCTAACAAGTTCCAGCATGTCAGGGCACACTTCGCAACCCGTATCGGACGTGAAGAGAACCAGCCTGACTGGTTTACTCATAACCTGCGACCTGTTTTGAATAGTGAAATGAACTCTTTCAGAAAGCATAGAACCTCCCTCTGAATTTTCTGTATTTCAATTATATCAAAAAAAATCGCATAAATCGGCAAATTGCATGTAAAAAAGAATTAAATAATTAAAAAATGGGCAGGTTTTTTCTATAATGATTCAAAACGCACTACGTTTATCAAAGGCACAGAAAAGGGGGAAGAAGATTGAAGCGTTGCTAATCTTGTCCGTTGTTGCAGTCTGTTTTTTGATGCCGGTCAGCACCCTCGCCAAAACCGGAGGAGAATATATGACATTCACGCTTAAAAATGCATCACCGGTAAGTTTCAACCACGAGAAACACGTGCATAGATTTGGGCTGAAATGCACGGATTGCTATTATCAGATTTTCTGCATGGCCGAGAAGTCTTACAAGATAAAATGAGCAAGGTGATTTCTGACCAGCGCCATAATGGGCAAAAAATATTTGATGTATAGTATCAGAAGATTTGTGCTCGCTGTTCTATATTGATTGCTCTTCAAGATTCAAAAAACCGAGTTTTGATTCGCTCTTGTCTTATCGGTTAGTTCTGTCGGTTAGTTTTGTCGTCTCAATCAAGAATTAAAACCGTCCTACCAGCAAGAATTGATCATTTGAAATCTTCAAGGGGTCATGCATCGTTATTAATTCTGTATTTTTTCAATTTATACCGAAGGACCCGTTCGCTGATGCCGAGCCTAGCAGCCGCATGCGTCTGGACTCCGCCGGATTCTTTTAACGCATCGACAATTAGACCGCGCTCCACCGTATTCAGTGTATCATTGAGGGACCCTTTCAGGTCGGAGGCGATTAGTTTCCTCTCCGTCGCAGCCATCTGAATGTGGATAGGCAAGTCACTAGCTGTAATGAGTTCTTTTTGGGAAATCACGACAGCACGTTCAATAATATTTTCAAGCTCTCGAACATTTCCTGGATAATTATAGCGCATGAGCAGATCCCTGGCCTCAGTAGAAAAGCCGATGATCTGCCTTGCATTATCCTTAGCGTATTTTATGATAAAAAAATCCAGTAGTTCCGGAATGTCCTCTTTACGATCGCGTAACGGCGGGATAATGACGGAAACGACATTCAAGCGGTAATACAGGTCTTCCCTGAATGTTCCTTCCTTGATAGCAGCTTCGATGTTCCGATTTGTTGCGGCGATCACACGTACGTTGGTTTTTATGGTTTGATTGCCGCCCAATCGTTCGAATTCCCTCTCCTGGAGTACGCGTAATAGCTTGACCTGCATACCAGGAGTCAGTTCTCCGATTTCGTCGAGAAATAATGACCCCTTATCCGCCGCCTCAAACCTTCCGATTCTCCTTGCCGTCGCGCCGGTGAAAGCCCCTTTTTCATGGCCAAACAGCTCACTCTCGAGCAGTGTTTCGGGAAGAGCGGCGCAGTTGACTTTAATGAGAGGAAAAGATGCGCGAGGGCTGTGGTAATGGATTGCTTTGGCAACCAGCTCCTTGCCGGTACCGCTCTCGCCGCGAAGCAGCACTGTCGCATTGCTCGAGGCGACCCTGCCTGCAAGATTCAGCGCTTCTTCCATGGCATGGCTCGTGCTGACAATTTCCTCAAACTTGTATCGCTCACGCAGCCGTTCTTTGAGTTCCCTGTTCTCGCTAATCAAACTCCGTCGTTCGGAAATGCGTTCGATGAGGACCACTAGCTGTTCTAAGTCGACCGGTTTGGGAAGATAATCGTACGCACCGGCTTTTATTGCCTTGACCGCGGTTTCGATTGTACCGAACGAGGTCATGATTATTACAGCCATGTCGGGGTCGATCTTGTGCACTTCATCGGATGTCCTAAGGGCATCGATCCCGGGAATGTTACAATCCGTTAAAAACACATCATACCGGTCCCGCCGTATGGCTTCAACAGCCTCCTGTACGGAACCGAGCGCCAGCACCTCGAAACCTTCTTCCGCAAGATACTGCTCAATACGGCTCCGCTCCTGGACTTCATCATCCATAATAAGAATACGCACTTCCCGCATTTTCAATCTTCTTCCTTTTATTTGGCTGATGGAACACTAACTCGAATTCATCAGGACTGAAGCCCGACTTTGGATTATGCCATTTCAACGATGCTGTTTTTCTCTTAATTTATCGTAAAGATCCAGCAGAATGCCTTCCCGAAGGCCCCATTCGCTTACGATCATGGACGAAGAACCGAAATATTTCATGATTTCCTGTGTCACGACGGCACCCGCAAGAATGATATCTTCCCGCCCTTCTTCCAATCCGCGGATTGATCTGCGCTCATCCAGCGTCATGTGGATGAGGGTATCAATAATATTATCAATCGATTCCCGGTTTAGAACGGCGCCGTTGATCCTAGCAGGATCATACGTTTCGAGCCCCTGCGCCATGGCAGCAAGGGTAGTAATCGTACCGGCAGTGCCAGCAAAAACGCCTCCCCATGTCGGTTGAGTTCCGCTTGTCAATTTTTCAAGTTCGCGTCTGATCGTGGCCCTCATTAACTCAAGTTCGTTTATTTCCGGTGGATCATGTTGAATAAACCGCTCGCTCAGATAAACCGCTCCTAGATGAAGGCTGGCAACTATAGTATCCTGTCCGTGAGCAGTGACAAGGATTTCCGTGCTACCTCCGCCAACATCAAGAATGATCGCCTTCTCTATTTTATCCCTTCCGGTCCTTCCATTCCCCTCAAATGACCGAGCCACTCCTATTGAGGTAAGCCGCGCTTCTTCTTCACCGGAGATGATAACGATTTTAAGTCCGGTTTTATTTTTTACTTCCTGGATAAAGTCTCTAGCGTTCGACGCATTCCGGAGAGCACTCGTACCGATTGCCGCTATATGCTGTACGTCGTGCTGTCGAAGCTTTTTTGCAAAATCCCAGAGCGCATCGAGAGACCTTTCCTCGGCTTCTCGGCAGATTGCTCCCATGCCGTCGAGACCTTGTCCCAGACGGGTGGTTTTACGGTCGGAGTATATTTCACGAAAAATGTCGTGGTCGATTTGTGCGATGAGGAGGCGTAGTGAATTAGTGCCGATATCTATTCCGGCAAGGATCATAACAGGAGAAGGTCCTTGAGCCGGTCGCTGTATACCTTGACACGCATAGCGAGAAGCTTCGCAATAACCATTAGAACACGGGAGGCAGTACGTGGAGCCAGTTCGAGAAGAGCATGAAAATCTTTTCTGGTAATCAGCAGAATTTCCACGGATGACTCGGCGCGCGCACTAACCAGACGTACATCGTCTTGAACAAGTGCAAGTTCACCAAAAAATTCTCCGGGGCCAAGAAGGAGGAGGCTTATTTCTTCTCCTTCATGAGCCATCATCGTGATCCTCACCGACCCGCTCTTTACGATATAGAGCGCCTCTGCAGGCATGTTCTCAGTGAAGATGGTCGCATTTGGCTTAATTTTGCGTTCCTGAAACAATTCGAGGGCCATTTCTATTTCTTCGCTGTTACTGCCCTTAAAAAGCACTGTTTTCTGGAGAAGTTCAAAATTTGTCATGCTGATTATGCCGTAATGCGCCGCTAAAATATCGTAAACATTATAGGTTGACCAAAAAGCTTTGTCAAGAAACAAAGGGCTTTGAGGAGCGAAAGAGAATCAGGCAGAACGGTGTAGTGATTATTTTTTTTTCGTGAGTTCCACAATTGCGCTTATTATAATTCTTGCGGCATCTGACTTCTTCATAGTCGGAAGTTCCTGTCGTCTTCCGAACCGGTCAATGATCGTTACTGCATTGGTATCGACGGCAAAGCCTGATCCGCTTCGAAGTAAGTCATTCACAACAATAATATCGAGGTTCTTGTCCTTTATTTTCCGCAATGCGTTCCGCTCAAGATCGTCCGTTTCCGCGGCAAACCCCACAAGCATAGGCTTAATTGCCGAATTTCCGAGCTCTTTTAAAATATCGGGCGTACGCTCGAGTTTCAAAAGATCGGGTGCATCGTCTTTTTTTATTTTCCGGTCTGACACCTGTAAGGGTTTAAAATCGGAGACCGCAGCAGCCATGATGACAATGTCGCATTGCGGGAATTGATTGAGAACAGCAGTATGCATTTCTCCAGCGCTTACAACAGGAATGAATTTTACACCAACAGGTGGATCGATCTGGCTCGGCCCAGAAACGAGAATGACGTGAGCTCCCCGCTCTCTCGCGGCGGCGGCGATGGCATAGCCCATTTTCCCTGTTGAAGGATTGCTGATAAATCGGACAGCGTCAATGGCCTCTCGCGTAGGACCTGCAGTCACCAAGACGATCCGTCCCGTCAGATCCTGCGGCAAAAACAAGGAAGAGAGTTCCCCGATAATACGTTCCGTTTCGGCTAGACGTCCCTGGCCGATCGTACCACAGGCAAGATTGCCCTTTTCCGGTTCTATGAATCGTACCCCAAATTCCTTCAAAGACGCGATATTTCTTTGTACGATCGGGTTGATGTACATCCGGTTATTCATGGCCGGAGCGATTATCAGGGGACATTCTAATGCAGCGAGAGCGGATGTAAGCGCATCATCGGCTATGCCGGAGGCTATCTTGCCGATTATATTTGCTGTGGCAGGTGCAACAAGCGCCGCATCAAGGCTATCAGTGATCTCGATGTGTCCGATTGCGGTCTGTTCTCCTTGGGCAAAATCATCGATCAGCACCGGCAGGCCGCTCAAGGCTTCGAAAGTCAAGTGAGAAACAAAATACGTCGCATGTTTTGTCATCGACACCCGGACTTCAGCGCCCTGCTCTTTGAGCCTGCGCAGAAGATCGACGGCCTTATATGCGGCGATACTGCCGCTCACCCCCAGTAAAATTCGCTTGCCTGCCAACACGTCATTCTGCTCCGCGATGGTTATTCTTCGGTTTCTTCGGATTCCTCGGTTTCTTCTTGCTCAGCCTCTCCTGCATCAGCTTCAACATTCTCTTCACCAACTTCTTCACTTACCGTTTCCTCAGCGCCCTCTTCCTCTCGTGATTCGGACAGATAGGCACTGAGCTCTTTGCGAATCTCCTCCTCCTTTGCGGAAAGCTGTTCCTCGAGCTTTGCGCGCTCCTCCTGTTTGCGGAACTCCTCTTTAGCTTTTTTTGCGTCTTCACCGACAACAATTTTAAAGCTGTGAGCGACCGCCTCTTCGAGAGCAACTGTGGAGTCTTTTATGGATTGTGACCTCACAACCGGTGATGCGCCCGATGACAGCTGTCGAACGCGTTGAGAGGCGATGTGCACCAGTCGGAACTTCGTGTCGGCGATCTTGTCGTTCATTTCAATAGGAAGCGAAATCAGATCTTGAGCTGCTTTTAACATTGTATCCCTCCCGTGTCTTGTATCAGCAAGTTATTAGAGTAAACCTTCTATCCAATCGGTATCTGCAAGCTTTGTCCTGCATCGTTCCGCGGTGACGATAGACCTAATCTCAGTGAGTGCCCGGTCGAAATCGCGGTTGACGACGATATAGTCATACATGTTGAAATCCTTGATCTCCTCCCGCGCCCTGCGCATGCGCTTATTGATTTCCTCTTCGTGGTCGGATTTACGGTTCCGCAGCCGTTCCTCAAGAATCTCGAGAGAAGGCGGCATGATGAAGATGTATACAGCTGAGTCAAATTTCGACTTGATCTGCTTGGCACCCTGCGTATCAATGTCGAGAATAACATCAACTCCTTTACTGATCGTGTCGTCAAGCACTAGACGCGACGTGCCATAAAGGTTGGAATGCACCTCTGCCCACTCAGCAAAATCTCCAGCATCGATCATCGCTTGGAACCGTTCCGAGCTTACGAAATGGTAATCCCTTCCATCGATCTCACTGGGCCTTGGTTTACGTGTAGCGTAAGAAATAGAATGCGTAAGATTTTCCAGCGAATCGGTCATCGCCCTGCACAGGGTAGTTTTTCCGGCACCGGACGGTGCTGATACCACGAACAGCAGTCCCTGTTTCCTCTTCACTACTCACCTCGCTCCGTGAATCGTTGCATCAGCGTTTCCACCTGGACCGCAGAGAGGATAACATGGTCGCTATCAGTGATTATGATGGCGCGTGTCTTCCGGCCCTGCGTTGCGTCGATTAGCATTTTTTGTTCTTTCGCCTCATCCTTGAGCCGGCGCATGGGCGCCGAATCGGGTGAGAGTACCGCCACGACTTTTGAAGCCATTACCATGTTTCCGTATCCGATGTTGACCAGGTTGTTAAGCATGATTCACTCGATATTCTGGATCTGTTCCCGGATTTTTTCAAGTTCGGCTTTGATGTGCACTACATCAAGGGAAATTTGCGCGTCCATTGCTTTTGATGCGATCGTATTCACTTCCCGACCGATTTCCTGGATGAGGAAGTCAAGCTTTCTGCCGACACCCTCGGGCGGTGAGTCGGCCAGCATGGCCCGAAATTGGCTCACATGACTGCTGAGCCGTGTCAGTTCTTCAGTTACGTCTGTACGCTCTGCGAGAATTGCTATTTCCTGCGCAATTCTCACTGGATCGGGCTGTTCATTCAAAAGCCTGCTCAGCGTGTCCGACATTCTCTTGCGGGCGAATTCGACGGTGGCTGGAGCTTTGTTCTGTATTCTTCCGATCAGTCCTTCGATCGTGAGCAGCCGTGTGGCGACATCCAACATCAGAGCAGCGCCCTCTTCAGCGCGCATGCTCGCCAGTTCGTCGAGAGCCTCTTTGAGTCCGCCTGTGAGAGTCTGCCATACCGTCTCTGGATCTTCCCGAGTTTCAGCCACGGTGACGATATCCGGTAACCCGGCCACTAGCGGAAGGTCTACGTCTCCGGTCAGTCCGTAATTTGTTTTAAGGTCTCTGAGAATTGCTATATACTGTCCTGCAAGCGTTTCGTTTACAACAAGCTTGGCAGGCTTCTCCTGATCACCGCTCCGCGAGATAAAAACATCAAACCTGCCTCGGGAAAACCGGTCCTGAACATACTTCCGGATGCGGGCCTCCAATACAGAAAGTGAACGAGGTAACTTGAGCTGGATGTCAAGATACCGATTGTTCAGTGAGCGTACCTCAATAACAAGACGGTTTTCCGAATCTCCCACTTCCTCCCGCCCGTAACCTGTCATGCTGCGAATCACTGTATCATCACCCTCTTCTCAATATTCAAGTTTAACGTCTCATCCTCGTCTTGTCAATTATATGGATATGCTACATTCTAACACGAGTTGTATCCTCACTCGCTATCGGTTTAAAATGAAAATTTCTGACATAAATATCAAAAGGGAAATGGATTTCAACATCCCAAGCCGCTTTTATCGTCATACGGTGATGTTCATCATCACGCAAGATAATGAAATCCTCGGCATCCAGTGGAAGTTCCAGTTCCTTGGCTTTGACGGCAAGAGCTGACCGTATTTCATCATCTTTGAGAACCTGTGCCAAGCTGGCTTTTACGGCCATTTCATCCTTCATACGCTCAAAATCGATGTACATAGGCAGTAGTTTATATCCCATATAAACAACGAGTGACAGGAATAGCAGCCAAAGCCAAGCCTTGATCGTGCTCACTCCTTTTTCGCACCGAAGAATCGTCATACAGCTCTCCTTGGACCTATTTAATGAGAGACCCGATCCGCTCCCACCGCACCCAACGGTCATTTCCGTCCCAAGACCAGTAGATGATCAATGCCTTCCCAAGGATCTTGTTCTCCTTGACAAAGCCCCATACCCTGCTATCCTGACTGTTGTCCCTGTTGTCGCCCATCGCAAATATGGAATTCTTCGGCACCAGAATTGGTCCGAAATTATATCCGGACTGGTCGCGAAGGTACAGAATCTGGTGGCTGACAGATCCCAGTTGTTCCTGTAACAGTCTTGGCTTTTGATAGTAGGGTGGACCCAGCCGCTGATCGTCACTGTCGTAAACTCCCAGTTCTTTGACCTTAACCGGCTGATCATTGACAAAAAGGACTCCATCTTTGATTTCTATTTTGTCACCGGGTAGTCCGACTACGCGTTTGATAAAATCCTTTGATTCGTTTTCGGGATATTTAAAGACGATAACATCTCCCCTCTTCGGTTGTTCCCAAGTAAAAAACCTGGTGTCGGTAAAGGGTATCCGCGGCCCGTAAATGAATTTATTTACCAGTAAATGGTCTCCGATCAGCAGCGTCGGGATCATCGATCCTGAGGGGATTTTGAACGCTTCCACGACGAACTGTCTGATAAAGAGGGCAACAACAGCCGCGATGAGAAAAGGCTCGATCCATTCCTTGTAAAAAGACTTTTTTTTGTGCATTTCCGGGCGAAGCTCTGGCATTATTCCTCCTAACCATCGTCTATACCGCATTCCGCAGGATGCGGCGCACATTCTCAAAAGCGAATTCAAACGCCATTAAGGAAGCAACACAATTTTAATAAAATTAGCAGAGTAATATTCTGTTTGAATTCACGCGATCTTCATTCCCCCACCTTTAGGACGGCAAGGAAGGCTTCCTGGGGTAGTTCCACACTTCCTACCTGTTTCATGCGCTTCTTGCCTTCTTTCTGTTTCTCCAGCAGTTTTCGTTTTCTAGTGATATCTCCACCATAACATTTGGCCGTTACATCCTTGCGGAGCTGCCTTACTGTTTCGCGGGCGATGATCTTTGCGCCGATCGCTGCCTGAATGACCACCTCATACATTTGCCTTGGAATCACTTCCTTAAGCTTTTCCGCTAGTTGCCTGCCGCGTATTGCAGATTTATCCCGATGGGTTATGAGTGAAAGCGCGTCCACTGGTTCACCGTTCAAAAGCATGTCGAGCTTTACAAGGTCGGACTCCACGTAGCCTGAGAAATCATAGTCGAGCGATGCATAGCCTTTGGTCAGTGATTTCAGCCTGTCGTAGAAATCCATAACGATCTCGTTTAGCGGAAGATCATAACTGATGAGTACGCGGTCCTTCGTAATATATGTAATCTCTCTCTGGTTGCCCCGGCGTTCCTGACACAAGGCGATCAGAGCGCCCACATATTGCTCGGGCGTGATGATTGACGCTACTATCATGGGCTCCTCAATTCGCTGAATGTCCTGAAGAGCGGGTAGCTTTGCGGGGTTGTCCACCATTATGATATCACCGTTGTTCTTCGTTACGCGGTAAACGACTGTAGGTGCCGTGGGGATGAGATCGAGTTTGAATTCACGCTCAAGTCGTTCCTTGATAATGTCCATGTGCAAAAGGCCAAGGAAACCGCACCGGAAGCCAAAGCCAAGGGCAAGTGACGTTTCCGGCTCGTAGCTGAATGACGAATCATTCAACCTCAATTTTTCCAGGGCGTCGCGCAAATCGGCGTAGTTGTCACTGATCACGGGATAAATGCCAGCAAAGACCATGGGTTTTACGTCTTTGTAACCCGGAAGCGGCGAATCGGCCGGCCGATCAGCGTCCATGACCGTATCGCCTATCTTGGCGTCTGAGACCCGCTTGATACCGGCGATAATACATCCTACATCACCCTGGGAAAGTTCTGCTATCGGCTGCATCTTGGGTGTGAAGACCCCAACAGACTGGACTTCGTACACGGCAGCATTCGAATGGAGCTTGATCTTCATCCTGGGTTTCACAGCACCATCAACTACGCGAACCAGGATGACAACTCCCTGGTAAATATCGTACCAGGAATCGAAAAGGAGCGCCCTGAGTGGCGCATATGGATTGCCTGATGGAGCTGGCACGTTCTTTACCACCGATTCGAGGATTTCTTTCGTACCGATACCCATCTTTGCACTTGCTGAAATGGCGCCAGATGCGTCAAGCCCGACGATATCTTCTATCTGATGCTTTACCTCATCAATATTGGCGCTAGGCAGGTCGATTTTATTGATAACCGGGATCATCTCAAGATTATGATCAATGGCAAGATAGGCATTGGCGAGTGTTTGCGCTTCTACTCCCTGCGACGCATCCACCACGAGAAGCGCACCTTCACAGGCGGCCATGCTGCGGGAAACCTCATAAGTAAAATCCACATGCCCAGGAGTGTCGATTAGATTTAGGATGTAATCCTG
>Ga0335081_10005301_pt1 | contig 20398 bp, 20 predicted proteins | sample Lox_Sample_35_FD_206713 | JGI IMG/M metagenome (GOLD analysis project Ga0335081, IMG submission 206713) | Soil microbial communities from Loxahatchee National Wildlife Refuge, Florida, United States - Lox_Sample_3.5 | ecosystem: Environmental > Terrestrial > Soil > Wetlands | place: USA... | reverse complement strand
GTTGTTGGATGCTCCGCGCCTGCAGCAGAGCCGCCTGGGCGGCGATTGTCCGGTGCTCCAGGATGTCGCGAATGGAAAGCTCACCTAGGCCTGCCTCACTTACTGCACTCAACAGGCGCATCGCGCCCAACGAATGGCCGCCGATATCGAGGAAATCGTCCTCCACGCCAACCTCCGGGAGACCCAGGATTTCCGCCCAGTGAGCGGCGAGCGCCGCTTCGAAGGCGTTGCGGGGCGGCGTCGAAACGCCAGCCTGCAATGCAGGCACATTGTCTGGAACCGGGAGACGCCACCGGTCAATCTTCCCGTTTGCCGAGAGCGGCAGTGCCTTCATCATGACGAAGGCTGTCGGGAGATACTGCGCGGGAAACCTCTCGCCCAGGTAAGCACGCATCTCCGGGACCGCTGGCGAATATTGGGTTTCGGGCACAACGTAAGCCACCAGCGACGGTTCGCCGTTCCGATCGGGCCGCCCCGCCACCGCGCATGAGGCCACCAATGGATAGCCGAGCAGCGCGTCCTCGACTTCACGAGGTTCCACGCGTACGCCCCGAATCTTGACTTGGTCGTCGATGCGGCCGAGCAGCCGATAACGACCCGGCTGATACTCGACGCCGAGGTCACCGGTTCGGTAGTACAGGATCTCTTGATCCTCCGCGCTGTGTACGAACGCCCTTTCGGTTTCTGCCTCATCGTCGAAATACCCGAGGCTGAGCGAGGCGCCACCGATAAGGATCTCGCCGGCTTCGCCCGGGGCGCAAGGCGCTCCGGCATCATCGATGAGACGTACCTTGACACCGGGCAGGGGAAATCCTATGGGGATGAATGAACGTGTGACGTCGGAGGGGTCGACCTGATGACAAAACTGGAACATGGTCGCCTCTGTGGGCCCGTAGAGGTTCACAAGCTGCACTGCTTTGCCAAACCGGCGGTGCCAGCGCCTGACCAGCGACACGTGCAGGGTCTCGCCGGAGGACAGCACGGTGCGTAGCGCGGGTAGGCGGCGGATGCGTGCCGGGGCGCTGACCATTGCAGTCATTAACGAGGGCCCACAGTGCATCAAGCCGATGCGCGCATCGCGTAGCCACTCGAGAAGTCGTTCGGGCTCGAAGCGTGCCGGCGACTCCGGAGGAACGACTATCGTGCCGCCAGAACACAGAGGCACGAAGATGTCGCGAAACCAGGGATCGAACGTCGGTGTAACAAGCTGGCTGACCCGCACGCCGCGCTGGACGTGGAAAGCCTCAATTTCCCAGGCGATCCGGTCCGCTAGCGCGGCCCGTGACCCAACGATCCCCTTGGGCCGACCGGTCGAACCGGACGTGAAGTAGACGTACGCGGGCGCTGCCGCCGCATGGTGCGCCATCATCGCGTGGGCCTCGATGGCGACGCCGTCGTCGCCAGGTGCGGCGAGACAAACGCAACCGGCCGCAGCCGAACCGATGATGTGCTGCCGGGCGACTTCCGCCACATGCGCGTCATGAATAAGCACCCGCGGGCACAGCCTTCGCAGCCGTTGGTGCAGCTGCTCGTCCGGCGTGTCGCATTCCAATGGGACGAAGACCGCACCCGCGCGCAGCACCCCCAGCATGAGGCTCACGAGCACGGCTCGGTCGCTGGTCCACACCACGACTCTGTCGCCAGGCTCGCACCCGGCGTCGTGCAAGGCGCGCGTGACCACCGCTGCGCGCCGGCCCAGGGCGCGATAACTAATCGCGACACCGTCCGCTTCAACGGCCACGGCATGGGGGCTTGTTCGAACCCAGTCGTCGAAGCGGTCAAGCAGGTCAAAATTCACGTCATACTTCCCGAAGAGCGGCTTGCCGAATGGCGCTGCGCCTGCCGCTAAGGATAACCTTTAGGAGATCCGATCACCCTGGGTCAGTAGTCGCGCCTGGCATCCATTCAACCGGCGCGCGAGTGTCTGCAATCGAGAAGGTGAACCCGGGGTCTGCATCTGGCCGGCTGTGTCCCTTCCCCGGACTGCCGCTATCCCTAACAAATCGGACACTGCCCGGCCGGTCAAATCCAGTCTCCTACATCGCCGTGCCGCGGCAAAGGGACCTCCGAGCGCGACGCAGGCTGTTTTCACGATCGGCCGAACGGCCGATCCTGCCGGGCCGCGACCGTTCTAGATTGCCGATCGCAATATCGTGTTTGACGCCGCCGTGAAGCGCTCGCTCCGACCGCTCTTCGCTTTCGTGCTGTGGCTGCTGCTCGTCGGCATGCAGCTCGACGGCGCGGTGCACAAGCTCGGCCACGTCGGCGAGTGGCTGAAGCCCGTGCACCAGCAGTCGCTCTTCACGCCCAGCGACGAGCCGTGCGCCGAGTGCCTGCTCCTCGCCTCGGGCGCCAACGCGGTCGCAGCAGGGCTCGGAGAGATCCTGGTCACGCTTGCTCCGCAAGAGCAACAGAGTTTCGAGCCGGTCTCGTTCGAGCCGGCATTCTCCTCTCATTACCTATTTTAAGCCGCGCACCGCTCGTTCTCCTCTGAGTCGCCCGGCCGCCATCGCTCGATGGCGATTGCGACGATCTCACGGCGTGCGCCGATGAATGCGGGCCTGCGAAGGAGAACGCATGGCTTACCCATTCCGGGTGCCGCGCGCCGCCGCAACGCTTGGCGTCGCCGCGCTGGCACTATCGCTTTCCCCACCGCTGCTCGCGGCCACTGATGCGGACGTCGCTGCGATCCGCGCAGAGCTCAAGCAGCTGCGCGAATCGTACGAAGCGCACCTGCAGGCGCTCGAGCAGCGCCTGAAGGAGGCCGAGGCGCGCGAGGCCGCCTCAACGCCGCCAGCGCCGCCGAGCGCCGGCACGAGCAGCGGCATCGCGGCGTTCAACCCCGCCATCTCGGCCGTTCTGCAAGGCACGTACTCGCGGCTCACGCAGGATCCGAGTCAGTATCGGCTCGCCGGATTCCTGCTCGATCCCGACGTGATGCCCGGCCGCCGGGGGTTGAGCCTCGGCGAATCGGAGGTGGCGCTCTCCGCCAACGTCGACGACAAGTTCGCCGGCAATCTGGTCGTCTCGCTCACGCCCGAGAACACGGTCGAGGTCGAAGAAGCCTACGGAATCGCCACCGCGCTGCCGTACGGGCTCACGCCGAAGTTCGGGCGCTTCTTCTCCGCGCACCTGGCCGACGTCCTCGCCACCCTGGAACGGACACCCGCGAAGATGGTGATCCGCGCCGCGTATCAGAGCGACCGCGCGTCGCAGTGGATCGCGGAGCGGGCGAAGCTCAAAGCGGTCGTGCTGCCGTTCACGGTCGGCGGCGACGACGCGGCGAAGGATCTGTTCGGCCTGTTCGACGACACGATCCAGCGGCTGCTCAAAGGTGCGCAATGACCCCGAGCGCGCTCGACTTCTCGATCCTCATTCCCGCCTTCGTCGCCGGGCTTCTCGTCACCGCGACGCACGTGCCCCTTGGGCTCCAGGTGCTCGCCCGCGGCATCGTGTTCATCGATCTGGCGATCGCCCAGATGGCGGGCTGCGGCGCGCTGCTCGCCGACCGTTTCGGCTTCGAGCCCGAAGGCGTCGCGGTGCAGATCGCGGCGCTCGTCGCCGCGTCGGTGGCGCGCTGGTCCTCACCTGGACCGAACGAGTCTGGCCCGAGGTGCAGGAAGCCGTGATCGGCGTGGTCTTCGTGCTCGCCGCGACGGGCGGCGTGCTGCTCCTCGCGAGCAACGTGCACGGCAGCGAGCATCTGCGCGATCTGCTGGTGGGGCAGATCCTGTGGGTGCAGCCGCGAGCGCTCGCCTGGACGGCGACGATCTACGCGGCGCTGCCTGCGGTGTGGTTCGGCGTTCGCGAGCGGCTCGGCCGTGTCGGCTTCTACCTCATCTTCGCGGTGGCCGTCACCGTCTCGGTCCAGCGTCGGCGTGTACCTGGTGTTCGCGACGCTGATCGTGCCGCCGCTCGCCACCCGGCGCATGCCGCGCCACCGCCTTGCCGCCGCGTGGATGCTCGGCGTCGCGGGCTACGCCGCGGGGCTGGTCGTCTCGACCGCGCTCGACCTTCCGACGGGACCCGCGATCGTGTGGGCGCTGGTGGTCCTCGCGGCTGCCTGGTTCGCGCTCAATGCTGGTGCCGGTGATGCAGATCGGGCGCGTGAGCGTGCGCGTGCGTGAGCGGCTCGTGCGCGTGCGGATGCGCGTGCGGCTCGATGCCGTCCCACGGGAAGTCGTGCACGTGGCGGTGATGCTCGTCGTGCTCGTGCGCGTGATCGTGCACGAGCGCCTCGTGCGTGTGGCCGTGGCCGTGCCGTTCCGACAGATGCAGCCACACCCCGAGCGCGATCAGCGGCAGAGCGATCCAGAAGCTGCGCTCGGGCCGCTCCGCGAGCACGGCGAAGGCGACCGCCACGCCGAAGAACGGCGCCGTGGCGAAGTAGGCGCTGGCGCGCGCGGTGCCGAGCCCGCGCAGCGCGACGACGAAGAGCACGAGGCTCAGGCCGTAGCCCAGGAACCCGACGCCCGCGGCGCCGATCGCGGCGAGCGCCGCCGGCGGCGGGCCCGCGAACGCGGCCGCGAGCGCGAGGTTCAGCGCGCCGCCGGCGAGACCCTTCGCCAGCGCGATGGCCAGAGCATCGCAGCCGGCGATCCGGCGCGTGAGGTTGTTGTCGAGCGCCCAGCCGAGACAGGCGAGCGCGATCAGCGGCGCGCCTTGTCCGCCGACGGGGAACGCGCGCGCACCCCAGCCCAGCAGCGCGCACGCCGCCACGATTAGGACCATCCCGGCGACCACGCGCGCGCCGTAGTGCTCGCGAAACGCGAACCACGCCAGCACGACCGTCAGCACCGTCTCGAGGTTGAGCAGAAGGCTCGCGGTCGCGCCGGCGGTATCGCGCAGGCCGAACGTGAAGAGCAGCGGCGCGGCGACACCTCCGGAAAGAATCGTCGCCGCTAGCCATGGCAGATCGCGGGGCGCGAGCGGCGCAACGGCTTGGGTGCGTCCGCTGACCCGGCGCAGGACGAACAGGAGCGCGAGCCCCGCTCCCGAGCCGGCGTAGAGGCAACCCGCGAGCCACACCGGATCGATCGTCCCGACCAGCGCCCGGGCGAGCGGCGTGCTGGCGCCGAAGAGCAGCGCGGCGAGGAGCGCCGGAGCGATGCCGGGGACTAATCTCATCGCGGGCCGCGGCGAGGCGCCGCGCGCGCCGCTTTAGTACTTGCGCGACGAGCCGCGCGAGGCGGGCGCCGGGGCGGCGGCACGGCCGCCGCCGCGCGCGGCCGAAGTCACCGTCCCGGTGCCGGCGGCAGCGTACGGCCGGATCGCCGCCACGATGTCGTCGACACTGGCCGGCTGGTAGCCGGTGGCGCCCGGCGGTGCGCTGATCTGCGGACAGCGATCGGCGTCGGAGATGTTCAGGAATTCGTGCTTGGCGCGCAAGCTCGCGCGCGCCGCGGGGCCTCCCTCGGTGGAAAGATCGAACGGCGGCTCCGTGTCCTGATAGATCGTTGTGTCTTGCTGATCGACAACCGTGTAGCAGGTGATGGCGCCCGCCGCATTCGGGAACGCGGCGACGGCGAGTGCGGCGGCCAGGATCGACAGTCTGAGCATGCGAACCTCCGGCGGATGACGCGTCCCGGCGATTATAGTCGAGCGCGCGGCGACAGTCGCGCGCCTGTAGCCTACTTACGGAGCTGCGCGATGGCGCGGTTGATGCCCTCGAGGGTGAGCGGGAACATGCGGGGCCCCAGGATGCCTCGGACGATCTGGGTCGAGCGGGTATAGCCCCAGGTTCGCTCCGGCTCCGGATTGAGCCAGACCGCGTGACGATAGGCATCGACGAGCCGCTGCAGCCAGACGATGCCCGATTCGGCGTTGCTGTACTCGACGCTGCCCCCAGCTTCCGTGAGCTCGTACGGGCTCATCGCGGCGTCGCCGACGAAGATCAGGCGCCAGTCGGGCCCGTACTTGTGCAGGATGTCGAACGTGCCGATGCGCTCGCTCCGCCGCCGGGCGTTGTCGCGCCAAACGTGGTCGTAGACGCAGTTGTGGAAGTAGAAGTATTCGAGATGGCGGAATTCGCTCTTCGCCGCCGAAAAGAGCTCCTCGCACACTTCGACGTGCGGATCCATCGAGCCGCCGACGTCGAGGAAGAGCAGCACCTTGACCCGGTTGCGCCGCTCGGGGACGAGGTGCAGATCCAGCCAGCCGGCATTCCTGGCCGTGCCCTCGATGGTCGCGTCGAGATCGAGCTCCTCGGGCAAGCCTTCGCGCGCGAATCGGCGCAGGCGCCGCAGCGCGATCTTGATATTGCGCGTGTTGAGCTCGACCGAGTCGTCGAGGTTGGCGAAGCTGCGCTCGTCCCAGACCTTGACCGCGCTGCGGCTGCGCCCGCCTTCCTGGCCGATGCGAATGCCTTCCGGGTTGTAGCCGTAGGCCCCGAACGGGCTCGTGCCCGCGGTGCCGATCCACTTCGAGCCGCCCTGGTGGCGCGCGCGCTGCTCGTCGAGACGCTTCTTGAGCGTCTCCATGAGCTTCTCCCAGCCACCGAGCGCCTTGACGAGCGCCTTCTCCTCGTCGCTCAGCGTGCCTTCGATCGCCTTGCGGATCCACTCCTGCGGGATCTCGGCGCGGATGTCGAAGATGCCCTCCACGCCCTGGAAGTACGCCCCGAAGGCGAGATTGAAGCGGTCGTACAGCGCCTCGTCCTTCACCAGGCAGGCGCGGGCGAGGAAATAGAACTCCTCCATGCTGCTGGAGACGACGTTGTGCTCGAGCGCATCGAGCAGCGTCAGGAATTCGCGGGTGGAGACCGGGAGCCTGGCGGCCTTCAGATGGAGGAAGAAGTCGACGAGCATGGAGCGAGTCGTCCCCGCGCAAGCGGGGATTGCAGGGCCGGATTCATCCGGCCAGTGGCGCGCGCGAATGAATTCGCTACATTCAACCGGTCAATTGCGTTCCAGCATGAACCTCAGATGCTGCCTCACCGCCGGCCACTCGCTCTCGATGATGCTGAACACCACCGTGTCGCGGTAGCTGCCGTCGGGCGAGATCTGGTGGTTGCGCAGCACGCCGTCCTGCTTTGCGCCCAGCCGCAGGATTGCCTCGCGCGAGGCGTGGTTGAACCAGTGGGTGCGAAACTCGACGGCGATGCACTTCAACGCCTCGAAGGCGTGGCCGAGAAGCAGCAGCTTGCACTCGGTGTTGAGCGCGGTGCGCTGCACGCGCTTGGCGTACCAGGTGTAACCGATCTCCAGCCGGCGGCTCGCCGCCTCGACATGGAAGTATCGGGTGCAGCCGACGATCTCGCCGCCCGGAGCGGCGCGCACTACGAACGGCATCGCGCCGTCGCGCTGGCGCATCGCGAGCGCCGCGTCGATGTACGCGGCGGTTTTCTCCGGCGCCGGCACCGAGGTGTACCACAGACGCCACAAGTCGCCGTCGGCGGCGGCACGCTTCAAGTCCTCCCCGTGCTCGCGCGCGAGGGGCTCGAGGGTTGCGTGCCGGCCCTTCAGCGTGATCGGTTCGATGAACGCCATCGCCGTGCCCGATGGCCCGTCAGCGGCCGGACCGCGCCATGAACGCCACGCGCTCGAAGAGGTGCACGTCCTGCTCGTTTTTCAGGAGCGCTCCGTAGAGCGGCGGGATCACGACCTTCTTGTCCTGGCTGCGCAGCGCTTCCGCCGGGATGTCCTCGGCGAGGAGCAGCTTCAGCCAGTCGAGGAGCTCCGAGGTCGAGGGCTTCTTCTTGAGCCCCGGCACCTCGCGCAGCTCGAAGAAGACCTCCAGCGCCTCCTTGAGCAGCGCTTTCTTGAGTCCCGGAAAGTGCACGTCGACGATGCGAATCATCGTCTCCCTGTCGGGGAAACGGATGTAGTGGAAGAAGCAGCGGCGCAGGAAGGCGTCGGGCAGTTCCTTCTCGTTGTTGCTGGTGATCACCACCAGCGGCCGGTGCTTCGCCTGAATCGTACGCTGCGTCTCGTAGACGTAGAACTCCATCCGGTCGAGCTCGCGCAGGAGGTCGTTCGGGAACTCGATGTCGGCCTTGTCGATCTCGTCGATCAGCACGACCGCCGGCGCCTCGGACTCGAACGCTTCCCAGAGCACGCCGCGCTTGATGTAGTGCGCAATGTCGGCCACGTGCTCGTCGCCCAACTGCGAGTCGCGCAGCCGCGACACGGCGTCGTACTCGTACAGGCCCTGCTGCGCCTTGGTCGTGGATTTGATGTGCCACTGCGCGAGCGGCCGTCCGATCGCCCGCGCGACCTCGTGCGCGAGCATCGTCTTGCCCGTGCCGGGCTCGCCTTTGACCAAGAGGGGTCGCTCGAGCGTGATCGCCGCGTTCACCGCCAGCATCAGGTCGGGCGTGGCGACGTAGGTGTCGGTGCCTTCGAAGCGCATGTCGATGCCGATGTTAACCCACAAGCCAGCGCAGGAGCCACAGCACGCCCATGCCGACCACGATCGTGCTCACTGCGCTTTTAGTCCACCAGGCCACGGCGCCGGCGACCAGCGCCGCGACCAGCTTAGGATTGCCGAGATCGAGCCGCAGCACGCCCGCGGGCACGAACACCACCGCCGGCACCACGATCGCCGTTAGCATCGCCACCGGCACGTGCTTGAGCGCTTCGGCCAGCAGCGGCGGCATGCGCCGGCGCGCGAACAGCGCGATGAAGGAGAGCCGGGCCGTGAAGGTGATCGCGCCGACCGCGAAGATCAGGAGCCAGATCGCGAGCGGCCTATCCATGCCCGCCCTTGAGCTTGTCGCCGAGGATACCGGCCGCAATGCCGAGAAGACCCCCGCAGACCATCGACAGGCGCAGCGGCATCGCGTCGAGCGCGATCACCGCCGCGGTGGCGACGATGCAGACCAGCACCGAGACGCGGTCGCGCAGCACCGGCGCGAGCACGGCGAGAAAGCACAGCGGGACGACGAATTCGAGGTCCCACGAGACGGGAATGATCCGGCCGGCGACGATGCCGAGCACGGCCGAGAGCTGCCAGCTCACCCAGGTGAGCGTGCCGCTGCCCAGGAAATACGACGCGTTGAACCGCAGGTCGGCGGATCTGCGGAAGCGCTGGATCGTGCGCGCGAACGCCTGGTCCGTGAGCAGGAAGGAAAGAAGGTTGCGCCAGCGATGGTCGAGCGGCCTCAAGTACGGTGCCATGGCGGCGCTGTACATCAGCAGCCGCAGGCTCACCACGAGACAGGAGAGCAGGATCACCCCGAACGGCGCGCCGGCGACCAGCATCTGCGTCGCCACGATCTGCGCCGCGCCGCTGAACATGATCATCGACATCGCCAGAGCGGCGAGCGGCGACGCCCCGGCCGCGACGGCGCCGAGGCCGCACACCATGCCGAACGGCACCATGCCGAGCATCATCGGCGCGATGTCCCGGACGCCTTCGAGAAAACCTTCTCGCGAGAAGTGGGCGCGCATCGCAGGCAAAACAAAGGGCTTGCGGCGGAAAACCGCAAGCCCGCAAACGAGAGCCGATTATATAGCGGCTGGCCGGCGGCCGACTATTGCGCAGGCGGCGGTTGCCTGAGTCCGTCGACGTAGCCCTTGATCAGGCAGCCGCCGTTGCTGGTGAATACCGTCCTTGCTCGGAAGTCGTACCAACTCACCGCCATCTCGGAGATCGAAAACGTCCCGCTGTCGCCGCTTGTGCAGCTATAGCTGCCTTCGACTTGTCCGAAGTGGCCGCCTTGGCTGTAGCTGCCCGGGAACGTGCACGTGTCGGCATCGGTGCGGATCGTCACGGCCATCGACGGTCCCGACTGCGTGATCCCGATCGAGGCGGGCGCCGCCGGGTTGTTGTCGGCGGCGCCGCAGGCGGCGCCGCCGATGCCCGTCTGGGCGAGCGTACCGGTGAATACCCCGTTGAAATCCAGCGTCACCAGGTTCTGGCGATGGATCGTCTTCGCAACGGTCACCCTGTTGACGGTGTAGACGAGCAGGGCCTGATCGACGAACTGGGCATTGAACGTCATCGCGCCTACCGCCGCGACTGCGACCATCGAGGGGTCGAGAAAGGCGCCGTCCCGAACCAGGGACCCGTCGTCGCGTAGAGCGTGCCGGTCCACTGGAAGCTGCCGATGTACTGCAGCGTGGCGACATACCACGTGGGCTTACCGTCGGAGCCGTAGACGAACATGGTGGCGAAGATCGTCATTTCCTGCTGGACGAGCTGGATCCCCCAGCCGGACTCGCTCGGGATCCACCACAGGTCGGACGAATCGGTCGTCTTCGCGACGACGCAATCGCTGCTGGCGAGGACCGCGCAGGTGCACGCAGCGGCGAACCAGCGTTTAGCAAGGCGTTCCCACGTGACCGTGGTCATCCCCCCGAAGCATCGGCATCGCGAGATCGTGCCGCGGGCCGCGGAGAGAGCGCGCTCCGCGACGTCGGCTATCTTACTCGCGCATTCGTCGGCGAAAAACGCGCGGGGCAGCCTGGAATCCTAAGTTGACGAAATGCTTACGTCGGGATCGGATCCCGGACCGGGCGCCGCTCAGTGGCTCGTGTCGATCGGCTTCGAACAGCATTCGCCTGCGCTATCCCTTCACTCCGCCAGCCGTCAATCCGCCCACGACGCGCTCCTGGAACACCGCAATCAGGATGGAGATCGGCACGATGGCGACGATCAGCGCCGCGGAGATGAGCGGCCAGGGAAAGGCGTACTCGCCCTGGTAGAGCGTGATGCCGACGGAGAGCGTGCGCATGGAGAGCCGATTGAGCATCGTCAGCGCGAGCAGGAACTCGTCCCAGGCGTTGACGAAGGCGAGGATCGCGGCGGTGAACACGCCGGGTGCGGAGAGCGGGACGATGACGCGAAAGAGCGCGCCCAGCCGCGAGCAGCCGTCGACCATCGCCGCGGCCTCGAGGTCGGGCTCGATGTCCTGGAAGAAGCTCGCGAGCACTAGCGTGCACACGGGCATCGACAGGACCGCGTAGGGAAGGATCAGCGCGAGATAGGTGTTGAGCAGCGAGAGCTCGCGCATCAGCTTGAACAGCGGCACCATAAGCGACACCAGCGGAAACAGCGCCACGGCCAGGAGCGCCGTCATGATGAGCTGGCTCTTCGGGACGCGCAGCCGGGTGAGAGCGTACGCAGCAAGCGCCGAGACCAGCACGCACAGCAGCGTCGAGAGCGAGGCGACGACGAAGCTGTTCCAGAGGAAGCGCGGCAGCGGCTGCTCGGTGAAGGCCTGGACGTAGTTCGCGAGCGTCGGCGCCTGCGGCAGATAGGTGATCGGCTGGTTCATGAGCTCGGTCTCGCTCTTGAGCGACGTGAGGAGAATCCAGACCGCGGGAAAGAAGCCGTTCACCGCCACGATGACGGCGGCGAGCCAGACGGCGCTGCGGCGCTTGAGGCGCATGGGCGGTCAGGCCGTCTCGCGCCGCGCGCTGCGGCGCGTGTAGCGAAGGTATCCGACCGTCGCCGCGAAGCTCAGGATGAACATCAGCGTCGCCAGCGCCGAGCCGTAGCCGAAGTCGAGGAAATCGAGCGTCGTCTTCTGGATGTACATCGCCAGCGTCTCGGTCGAGTCGCCCGGTCCGCCACCGGTCATCGCGTACGGGATGTCGAAGGTCTGGATCGCGGTGATGGTGCGGAAGATGAGCGCCACCATGATCGCCGGCCGCAGCATCGGCAGCGTGATCGAGACGAACTTCTGCCAGCGCGTCGCACCGTCGACCTCGGCCGCCTCGTAGAGCTCGCGCGGGATCGTCTGCAGCCCCGCGAGCAGCATCAGCGCCATGAACGAGGAGGACTTCCAGACGATCGCGATGCAGATCGCGGCGCGGGCGAGGTTGGGATCGGTGAGCCAGGCGAGCGGCTCGATGCCGAGCCGCTCGAGCACGTCGTTGACGATGCCCTGCCGATACTCGAAGAACCAGCGGAAGATGAGTCCGGAGAAGACCAGCGGCAGCGCCCACGGCAGCAGCAGGCCCAGCCGCACCGGCCACTTGACGCGGAACGGAAGGTTGGCGAGCAGCGCGAGGCCGAGCCCGACGAGGAGCGCTCCCGGGACCGTGACGACGACGTAGACCGCCGTGTGCAGCACGCTGCCCCAAAACCGGTCGTCGGCGAAGGCGCGGGCGTAGTTGTCGAAGGCGACGAAGGGCTCGCCACGCCACGGCTCGGCGAGATGCAGATCGTAGAAGCTGTTCCGGACCAGATCGGCGATCGGGTAGACGACGATCAGCAGCAGCAGGAGCGCCGCCGGCGCCAGCATGAGGTAGCCGAGCGTGCGCTCGGACAAGCGCTTGCCGCGGAGGGTCGGGGAGACCACGGTAACGTGTCGTCCCCGCGCAGGCGGGCTGTAGGGCCGGATTCGTCCGACCTATCTGCGCGAACGAATTCGCGCCTACGCCCGCCTGGCCGGGAATGACGCTTATCGATAGATCGACGCGAGGCGGCTCTTCATGTCGGCGAGCGCCGAGTCCGTGGTCTTCGTCCCCGAGAGATACGCGTTCATGTTCGAGCGGATCGCGTCGGAGACCTCGTTGTAGCGCGGGCTGACGGGACGCGACTTCGCGCCCTCTACGACCGGCAGCGCCTCGGCGAACCAGGGATTCGCCTTGAGCACGTCGCGATCCTTGTACACCTGCGGGAACACGGGCAGGTTGGAAGCCAGGATCGCCATCGTCTTCGAAACCTCGGGCGACGAGAGATACCGCGCGAAAGCCACTGCCTCGGGCTTGTGCTTCGAGAAGGCAGACACCGCCACCTGCCAGCCGCCGATGCAGGTCGCGCTCCTGCCGCCCTTGTCCGCGGGCAGCGTCGTTACGCCCACCTTGCCCTTGACCTTGGTATCGGCGTCGTTCTCCACGCGGTTCCAGAAGTAGCCCCAGTTCTGCGCGAAGATGACGTTGCCCGCCTGGAAGTCCACGCGGATACGATCGGTGGCGATCTCGCCGATGTTCTTCGGCAGTACGCCGGCGACCTTCAACCTTCCCATCAGCTCGAAGGGCTTGCGCGCTTCCGCCGAATCGAGATTCGGCTTGCCGTTCTTGACCAGCTCGCCGCCCGCGCCCCAGAGGGGAACGAGGTAGGTGCACACCGTGCCCTCGATCGGCGCGCCGGCTGTCGCGAAGCCCTGGAGCTGCGGGTTGTTCTCGCCCTTCATGATGATCTGCGCGGTCTCCATGAGCTCGTCCCAGGTCTTTGGCGCGGGCCGCTTGTATTTCTCGAGCAGATCCTTGCGGTAATAGAGGAACTGCGCATCGGCGAAGAACGGCAGCGCCACGAGCCTCCCGTCGACCTGATCGGCGTCCCGGTAGGCCTTGATATAGGCCGGAAGCAGCTTCGCCTTCTCCGCCCCGAGATAGCCGTCGAGCGGCTCGGCCCAGCCGGCGGCGGCCCACTGCGCCGGACGCACCACATCGATCAGCATCAGGTCGAGCGACGCGTCCTTCGCGGCGAGCACGGTGTTCAAGTACTGCTGCTGCGCCTCGGACGTCGCGCCTCCGACCTCGATCTCGATCTTCACGTCCGGATGCTTCTTCTGATAGTCGTCGGCGACCTTGCGCATGACGTCCGGGCGCTGTTGGCCGCCGGTGAACAGATGGAGCGTGGTTTGCGCCGCCGCGGCGGTCGCGAAGCCGGCCGCCAGCGCGGCCATCAGCCAGACTCGAAGCTGCTTCATGCCTCCTCCTTGTTCCGTTTCGCTGCGATGTTGATCCGTTCAGCTGATCGCGCTCGTCTGCGCGTATCCGGCATCGACGACCAGCGCCTGGCCGGTGATCCCGCGCGAGTCGTCGGACGCGAGAAACAGCGCCGCGCGCGCCACGTCGTCGCCGTCGAGCCGGAACTTGAGGCACTGCCCGGCGAGGATCTCGCGCTCCCGCTCGGGCGTGACCCACAGCGCCCGCTGGCGCGGCGTGTCGATCGCGCCCGGAACGATCGAATTGACGCGGATGTTGCTCGCACCCAGCTCGCGGGCGAGCGTACGCGTGATGGCGTGGATGGCGCCTTTGGCGGCGGTGTAGGCGACCATGCCGGGAATGCCGCGCATCCAGGATATCGAGCCCAGGCCGATGATCGAGCCGCCCCCGAGTCGCGCCATCCCGGGAACGACGGCCTGGGCGGCGAAGAAGTGGTGCCGCAGATTGACCGCGAGCCGCTCGTCCCAGTATTCCGGGGTCACGTCCTCGAGCCTGTGACGATCGTCGCGCGCCGCGTTGTTGACCAGCACACCCACCGGCCCCCAGTCGCGCTCGATCGCCGCGAGCAAGGCGCGCAGCGCGGCGATGTCGCGCACGTCGCAGGGGTCGAAGCGCACCGTCGCCGGCGCAAGGCGCTCGACGAGCTCGCGCGAGGGCTTCTCGTCGAGGTCGCAGAACGCCACCCGCGAGCCCTGGCCGGCGAACCGCGCCACGATGTCCGCGCCGATGCCCGAGCCGCCGCCCGAGACGAACACCACGCGTCCCGCGAGACTCGGGTAGGTCGCCATCGTATCCGTCGGCGATGCCATGAGCCGCGATCTATAGCACAGAGGGGACTTCGCAGGGAAGCGAGACTACAATGACGTTCGGTAACAGCAAGAGGATCGCGATGGACCTTCCCGTCAACTCTTTCAAGCGCGCCATCGTGGCGGGCAGGACCCCCGTCGGTGCCTGGCTGGTGAGCGGCGCGCCGTCGACCGCCGAGGCGCTCGGCTGTGTCGGCTTCGATTTCCTGGTCGTCGACATGGAGCACACCCCGATCGACGTGCCGCAGATGACCGAGATCCTGCGCACGATCGCCGGCACGCCGGCGCAGGCCATCGTGCGGCCGCCGTGGAACGACATGGTGTGGACGAAACGCGTGCTCGACGCCGGCGCACAGAGCCTGCTCTTTCCCTTCGTGCAGGACGCCGAGGAGGCGCGGCGGGCGGTGGCTTACACCCGCTATCCCGGGGCCGGCGTGCGCGGCGTGGCGGCAATGCACCGCGGCAGTCGCTACGGCACCATCGCCGACTACCAGAAGCGGGCGCAGGACGAGATCTGCGTGATCGTGCAGATCGAGACGACGGGCGCCTTCGCGCAGCTCGAGGCGATCGCGGCGGTCCCCGGGGTGGATTCGATCTTCATCGGTCCGGCGGATCTCTCGGCATCGATGGGCCTGCTGGGCGACATGGGCAACGCGGCCGTACAGGAGAAGCTCCGCGCCGGCGCGCGCGCCTGCCGCGAGCTGGGCAAGCCGTGCGGCATCGTCGGGGCGAACCCGCAGATCGTCGAGCGGTTCCTCGACTACGGCTTCTCCTGGGTCGCGGTCGGATCGGACCTCGCCATGATGGTGGGCCGCGGGCAGGAATTCCTGTCCGCGGTGCGCAAGACGGTCGGCAGCGCCAGGCGCTGAAGCGGCGGGAGATCGCGTGACCGCGACGCTGGAGCTTCGCGCCGGCGCGACGCGGGTCGTGCTCGCGCCGGACGTGGGCGGGTCGATCGCCGCCTACGAATGGCGCGGTCGCGCGGTGCTGCGGCCGGCTTCCGCCGATGCGCTCGCCCGGGGCGAGGTGCGCGAGTTCGCCTCCTATCCGCTCGTTCCGTTCTCCAACCGCATCGCCAACGCCACACTCCATTGGCTCGGCGCAGCGTATCCGCTCCCATGCTATCTCCCGGGACAAGCGCACGCGATCCACGGCAACGGCTGGCAGCGCAGGTGGGACTTAGTCGAGCGCGCGCCGAGCCAAGCGACGCTCGAGCTCAAGCACGATGCCGCCGGGGCGCGGGCGCTCGAATGGCCGTTTCCCTATCGGGCGCGGCAGACCTTCGCGCTGGCCGAGGATTCGCTCACGCTCACGCACGTGATCGAGAACACGGGCGCGACCGCGTTTCCCTTCGGCCTCGGCTGGCACCCCTTCTTCCCGCGCACCGCCACGACACTGCTGCAATTCCGCGCCGCAAGCGTATGGCTGACCGACGCCACGCAATTGCCCACCCGACGCGAGAGCGTGCCCCGACAGTGGGATTTCCCTTCGGCACGCCCGATCGGCGACACGACGCTCGATCATTGCTTCGCGGGCTGGCAACCGCCGGCGAGCGTGCGCTCACCCGAGCGCGGTCTTGCGGTATCCATCGACGCCGACGCCACGTGCGGGCATCTCGTCGTCTACCTCCCGCGCGGGGCGGATCATCTCGCGATCGAGCCGGTCACGCACATGACCGATGCCTTCAACCGCGCGGCCGCCGGGGAAGCCGCTACCGGGACGCGCGTGCTCGCGCCTGGCGAGACGTTTTCTTGTACGATGCAGCTTTCGGTTTCCGCCCTCTGACGATGACTCCCGCGTTCGAATGCGTGCTCGACGTCAAGGCGAGCCTGGGCGAATGTCCGGTATGGTCGGTCAACGAGCGGGTTCTCTACTGGATCGACATCAGAGCTCCGTCGCTCAACCGCTTCGATCCCTCGACCGGCGGCAACACGGTGTGGTCGATGCCCGCATCGATCGGCTGCTTCGGACTGCGACGCGGCGGCGGCTTCATCGCGGCTCTTCGCGACGGCTGCTGGCTTCTCGACCGCAACGGCGGTCTCGAGCGCAAGGTCGCCGAAGCGCCCTACGACGCGGCCAGCCATCGCTTCAACGACGGCCGCGTCGATGCGCGCGGGCGCCTCTGGGCCGGCAGCATGAACGAGCGGCGCGATGGCGCAAGCGCCAAGCTCTATCGCCTCGACGCGGCGTTCAAGCTCACCGCGATGATCCCCGGCATCACGATCTCCAACGGTCTCGCCTTCAGCGCGGACGGGCGCACGCTCTACCACGCCGACACGCCGACGCGCACGATCAACGCCTGGGACTTCGACGTCGCCACCGGTGATATCGCCAACCGTCGCATCTTCGCGCAGTTCGCCGACGAGATGGAGCGACCCGACGGTGCCGCGGTCGATCGCGAAGGCTGCTACTGGATCACCTTCTACCACGCCGGGAAGGTGGCGCGGCTCTCGTCTCGCGGCGAGCGGCTCGCCGAATATGCCGTGCCGGCGATGTGCCCGACCATGTGCGCGTTCGGAGGCCCCGACCTGAAAACCCTCTACGTCACTACGGCGCGCCAGCATCGCGAGGCCGAGGAGCTCGAGCGGTTTCCGCAGTCCGGCGGCATTTTCGCCATGCGCGTCGCGGTACCAGGATTGCCCGAGCCGAAATTCGCGGGCTGAGTAGAATACAGCGTCGCGCCCGCGGAAGCGCGATGTAGGCGCGAACTCATTCGGGCGGCTTGGCCGAATGAATTCGGCCCTACGCAGAAACGACCACATGCAGATCGATCCCGCCGCGTACATCCGCTTGAGCGCGCCGCACTGCCTCGATACGTCGGCGTCCGGGGCGGCGTTCGCGACCAGCACCGGAGACGTGCTCGAGGTTTCCTGCTTCGGCGAGGGCGCGTTCCGGATGCGCGTCGGCCCGAACACGCGACCCGATTACGGGCTCGTCGTCGCCCGCGGCCGGCGCTGCGACATCGAGCGGGGGCCGACGTGGTCGTTCGCCGCCGGCGGAACGCGGCTCGAGCTCGCTGGCGAACCGCTGCAGTTTCGTCTCATTCATGACGACCGGCCGCTGCTGTCCTCGATCACCGACGAGCATTTCCGCGGCTTCACCCGGTTCCCCCCGATCGGCCGCACGCGCGCCGGCGACCAGTGGCTGGCCGCGTTCGCGCTCTCCTCCGGCGAGCCGGTGTACGGCCTGGGCGAGCGCTTCGGTCCTCTCAACAAGCGCGGGCAGCTCGTAACGTCGCAGGTGGAAGATGCTCTCGGAGTGAACACCGGTCGCGCGTACAAGTGCGCGCCGTTCTGGTGGAGCGCCTCCGCCAAAGGCGCCTGGGGCGCGTTCGTCAACACGCCCGGCAGGGTGCTGCACGGCGTGGGGTATCCCGACTGGTCGCACCGGTCTTGCGTGGCGATCGTCGACGACGAGGCGCTCGACGTCTTCCTCATCGCCGGACGCGATCCGGCGCAAGTTCTCGAGCGCTACACGCTGCTCACCGGGCGCGCGCCCGACGTCCCGCTGTGGAGCTTGGGCCTCTGGGTCTCGCGGGCCTACTACGCCACGCCCGAGGAAGCCGCGGCGGTGGCCGAGGAGCTTCGCGCGCGGCGCATCCCGTGCGACGTGCTTACCCTCGACGGACGCGCGGCGTGGGAGGTCGCGACACGGTTCGATTTCCGCTGGGACGCGAGCCGCTATCCGGATCCGCCCGCGGCGCTGGAGCGAATCAGGCGCCACGCGCTCAAGGTCTGCGTCTGGGAGTATCCGTATGTGTCGGTGCACTCGCCGCTCTTCGGCGAGCTCGCCGCCAGTGGCTTTCTGCTCAAGACGCCGACCGGCGAGCCGCTGGTCTTCGACTGGGACACTTCGCCCGCCACCTCGCCTTTCTCCGGCACGCTCACGCCGCTGCCGCGCTCGGGCATCGTCGATTTCACCAACCCCGCCGCATACGCCTGGTGGCGCGACGCACACGAGCCGCTGTTCGCCGCGGGGGTCGACACGATCAAGACGGATTTCGGCGAGCACGTGCCGGACGACGCGGTCGCGTTCAACGGCGACACCGGGAAACGATTGCACAACGTGTATCCGCTGCTCTACAACCACTGCGTGTTCGAGGCCACGCGCAAGTTCTCCTATGCCGAGGGCGAAGCGAGCGTCGTCTGGGGGCGCGCCGGCTGGAGCGGCAGCCAGCGTTATCCGCTGCAGTGGGGCGGCGATCCGCAAAGCGATTGGGAAGGACTGGCGGCGAGCGTCCGTGGCGCGCTCTCCTGGGGCATGAGCGGCGCGCCGTATCACGCCACCGACATCGGCGGCTTCTACGGCTCCGAGCTGCCTTCGTCGGAGCTCTACGTGCGCTGGCTGCAGGCGAGCGTGTTCTCCTCGCACATGCGGCTCCACGGCCTCGGACCGCGCGAGCCCTGGGCCTTCGGCGAGGAAGCCGAGCGCATCGCCAGGGAGTGGATCGAGTTCCGCTATCGCCTGCTGCCGTATCTGCGGTCGGTGATCCGGCAGGCGACCGAATGCGGGCTGCCCGTGATGCGGGCGATGCCGCTCGCGTTTCCGGGCAACGCGCTCACCCGCGGCTTCGAAACACAGTTCATGTGCGGCGAGGCGCTGCTCGTCGCGCCAATTGTCGCGCCCGGCGGCGAAGTGGAAGTGGCGCTCCCGCCCGGCGCGTGGTACGACCTCGCGAGCCGGCAGCGGCTTGCCGGGCGCCAAGTCGTCCGCTACCGCGCGACGCTGGAGCGCTTCCCGGTGTTCGGCCGCGAAGGCTACGTGTTGCCGCTCGGCCCGGTGGTGCAGAGCACGCGGGAGATCGATCGCGCGGCGCCGCTCGCTGCGCTCTACGTCTTCGGCAAGCCGACGCAGGCGCTCGGCGGGTTCGCGCAGGCGAAGATCGAGCTCTCCGAAGGCGAAGCGATCGTCACGGCGGCGCAAGCGGTCGCGGTCGAGCTCTTCGGCGAGGCCACCGGCGTGCGGGTCGAGCGAGGCACATGACGACGCGGCCCACCATAGCGGTGACCGTCGGCGAGCCCGCGGGCATCGGGCCGGATCTGTGCGTGCGCCTCGCGGAAAAGACCTGGCGCGCCCGGCTGGTGCTGATCGGCGACATCGAACTCCTGCGCGAGCGCGCTCGGCGCATCGGCGCGGGCGTGCAGTTCGTGCCCTACAGCCTCGGCGGGGCCGGCGGCGCGATCACCTTCGAAGTGGCGCACTTTCCGCTCGCCGCGCCGGCCACGCCCGGCCGGCTCGACCCTGCCAATGCCAAGGCCGTGATCGCGACGCTGGAGGCGGCGCTCACCGGGTGCACATCGGGCGAATTCGCGGCGATGGTGACCGCGCCGGTGCAGAAGAGCGTCCTCAATTACGCGGGGATCCCGTTCACCGGCCACACCGAGTTCCTCGCCCAGCGCACCGGCGCCTCGCGCGTCGTGATGCTGCTGGTCGGCGGCCCGCGCGAGCGCATGCTGCGGGTCGCGCTGGCCACCACGCACCTGCCGCTGTCGGCGGTTCCGGCGGCGATCAAGCAGGCGGATCTCGAAGCGCTGCTGCGCATCGTCGCCGCCGATCTCGACCGCAAGTTCGGCATCGCGCGGCCGCGGATCGCGGTGTGCGGACTGAACCCGCACGCCGGCGAAGGCGGATTCCTCGGGCGTGAGGAGATCGAGGTCATCGCGCCGGCAATCAAGGCGGTGCAGGCCGAAAGGATCGACGTGATCGGACCGGTGCCGGCCGACACCGCGTTCGTTCCCCGCCTGCTCGAGGAGCTCGACTGCGTCGTGGCCATGTACCACGATCAGGGACTCCCCGTGCTCAAGCACGCAAGCTTCGGCCACGGCGTCAACGTGACGCTGGGCCTGCCGATCCTGCGCACGTCGGTCGATCACGGCACCGCTCTCGACCTCGCGCAGGATCCCGAGAAGGTGCGCCAGGCCGATCCCGGCAGCCTGTTCGCGGCGGTGGAGCTGGCGATCGAGCTGGCGA
>Ga0335081_10005300_pt1 | contig 20399 bp, 21 predicted proteins | sample Lox_Sample_35_FD_206713 | JGI IMG/M metagenome (GOLD analysis project Ga0335081, IMG submission 206713) | Soil microbial communities from Loxahatchee National Wildlife Refuge, Florida, United States - Lox_Sample_3.5 | ecosystem: Environmental > Terrestrial > Soil > Wetlands | place: USA... | reverse complement strand
CTGCCTGCGGCCATCGTGCCCGTGGTCGTCGGATCTGCCGTGGCCGCCGGCTACGAGCACTTTGTCTGGTGGCGCGCCGCACTTGCGCTTTTTGTGGCGCTCGCCCTCCAAGTCGGAGTCAACTACGCGAACGACTACAGCGACGGCGTGCGCGGCACCGACGCCCGCAGGGTCGGCCCGGTCCGGCTCGTCTCGACCGGACTTGCACCGCCCCGCCACGTTCTCGCGGCCGCGCTCGGCTGCTTCGCCGCCGGGTGCGCGGCCGGACTGGTGCTCGCGGCCGTAACCTCGTGGTGGCTTGTACTCGCGGGCGCCACGGCAGTGGCCGCAGCGTGGTTCTACACCGGCGGCAGGCGCCCATACGGCTACCGCGCACTCGGTGAGATCTCCGTCTTCGTCTTCTTCGGTCTATTCGCCGTCACCGGAACCGCCTATGTTCAACTCGGGCGCCTGACGTGGCTGGCCCTCGCCGCGTCGGTTCCGGTGGGTCTGCTCGCCTGCGCACTCCTCGTGGTCAATAACCTCAGGGACATCGGCACCGACGCGGCGGCGGGCAAGCGCACCGTCGCCGTGGTCCTCGGCGAGCACCGCACCCGGCTGCTCTACGTACTGTGCGCTTTGGTCCCGTTCGGTGCCGCCGCTGTAATCGCGCCGCTGCGGCCGGCCGCACTCGCCGCGCTCGCGGCGGTTCCGCTCGCCGCCGCGCCAGTGCGGCTTGTTCGCAGCGGTGCGTCGGGTCGCCAGCTGGTGACGGCGCTCGCACAGACCGGGCGGCTGCAACTGGCATATGGGGCGCTGCTCGCCGCCGGCCTCGCGATACGGTTGTAAAATCGGTGAGCTATCGATGTTCGGATTCTGCTGTCCGAGAGGCACCAGGCGCGCCGGAGGTTCCGGTAGCACTACCGCAGACTCCATTGTCAGGTCGGGACGTACGTGCACGAGTTCACCTGACGCCAGCATTCGCCAGCCGCTTTCCCCGTCCAGTTGCTCAGATGCGACCACGACCGACGCGGTCGAATCCAGCGCGGGTGCGTGCACCGAGGACGTGGTGCTGCGGACGTGCAGGCCAGCCGAACCGGTGCCGGGACTCGCGGCCGCCGGGGCGCTCGTACCGGCCGGCCGCTCGAAGATGTGCAAGGCGTGCTGGCCCGGATAGCGCAGCGCCCACAACTCGCCTGGCGCGCATGCAAGAGGCCGCCGCGGCGGCCTCTTGCGTCTGGTCAGCGGTTAGCGTCAGGCCACGCGCCGCAGACCCGCCTCTTCGCGAAAAGCGCCACCGCGACCACGCCTCGGCTCAGCAGCACCATGATCGCGAACGGATACATCTGCCTCCTCCGATGACAGTCTTGACCGGTAATTAACAGGTCCCGACCCTGCCGGTCGGCGGCCGTGCGTTCGGTATGAATGTAGGTATCCACTGCGCAGCCCAGCATCCACCACGGCGGCGGACGGTCCTCGTCCCACAAGCCCAATTTCAGCTTTTTAGACACCAGCCACGGCCATTAGAGTCCAAGGTCCCGCACTGGCAGGAAATCAGTCCCGGTGGGCTATCCGCGGGGTGCAGCCTCCGCGCCCGGCCACCAGCCGCCGCACCGCACCGCACCGCAATCACAGGACTTTCGTCCCTGGTGAGGTCGGCCGAGGTCTGGTCAAATGGAGGTAACGAGAAGGGCATCAAGAGACACGGAGCAGCGGGGAACCTGCGGAGATTCTTCGTTCACCGTGCAATTTGGCTCTGCGAGAAGCGGAGAGCCCTTCTCGTTACTAACTGGTTCGGGGTTTCTCAGACTCCGGTGCCGTGTCACGTCAGCATCGTTACCGGCGGATCCCATGCCGACGTGACACGGGCCGGGCTCCGGTGCGGGGGGTTGACCCCGGGTACTGGTGGCATGAACCGGCCGATTGTCAGTGTCGGCGTAGTCAGAGCATCAAAGTCTGGCCACGACGGGTCAGCTGGCAAGCCCTGATGACGGATTCGGACCATCCCCGATGAGCGGCTTGCTGACGGCTGGGGTCCCAAAGGCGAGCGAGCAGATTGGTGCGGGCGCGGGCGCGGGCGCGGGCGCGGCCAAGGATCAGCTCAGCTCAGGCCGAGTATTGTGTCGAGGCCCACGGTCAGGCCCGGAGGCAGCGAAATAACTCCGCGGATCCCTGCGAGGACTCCTGGCATGAACGACGAGCGGTCGAGCGAGTCGTGCCGGAGGGTCAGCACCTCACCGTGTCCGCCGAGAAGGACCTCCTGGTGCGCGACGAGCCCGGCCAGCCGGATCGAGTGCACGCGCACGCCGGACACGTCGGCGCCCCGCGCTCCCGCGAGCGCCGTCTTAGTGGCGTCCGGCGCTGAGCCGAGACCTGCCTGTGACCGGGCGTCCGCGATCAAGGATGCGGTCCTCGCGGCGGTACCCGAAGGGGCGTCGACCTTGCCCGCATGATGTAGCTCGATGATCTCCGCGGACTCGAAGAAGCACGCGGCCTGCGTCGCGAACCGCATCATCAGGACCGCGCCAATGGAGAAGTTCGGCGCGACGAGCACTCTGATCTCCGGCTCGCCGCAGAGCCAGGAGCGCACCGTCGCCAGACGCTTCTCGTCGAAACCGGATGTACCGATCACGGTGTTCCGGCCATGCCTGACGCACCAGCGCAGGTTCTCCATGACCGCGTCCGGGTGGGTGAAGTCGACTACGACGTCCGCCGTGGCGAGCCGGTCACGCGGGTCACCGACGTCCACCGCAGCTGTCAGTTCCATCTCGTCTGCGCCGCTGACCGCGCGGCACACCTGCGCACCCATCAGGCCCTTGGCGCCAAGTACTCCAACCTTGATCATCAGCGTCCTCCGTCCGGATTGCGCTCCGTGGCCTGCGGCATCGGCGCCAGCCGCACCCGCGCCGCATCGCTTCGGCCGATCGCGAGAGTGCGCTCTGGCCGCGGGCCCTCGGTGTCCGGGTGCCTGCGCGCCTTTGGCGTCCCCTACGTTCCCCGCGCCCCCCGCGCACCTGGTGCCCCTCGTGCGTCCTGTGGTGTCTGTGCCGAGGCATCAGCCTGGTCCTTGACGCTTGCGGCGGTGGCCGCCTGTGCCCACGATTCGAAATGCAGGCTGGCCGCGAGCCCGGACTCGGCCGCCAGCGACACCGCACTCTTGATGTCACGGGTGAGGCCGGGATCGAGCGACGCGACCTGGCCGGCCAGGTCGAGCGCGTCGCGTAGCGGCTCCTCCCGCACGCTGGCCGCGAGCCCGTACTCGACAGCCTGCCGCGCCGTGACGGACCCGCCCTCAAGGAGGATCTTCAGCGCACGCTGCCGGCCGGCCGCCGTGACAAGGAAATACGTGGCACCGCCACCGGGATGCAGGCCCAGCCTGACGAAGGGAAAGTCGAAACGCGCCCCGGGACCGGCGAACACGATGTCGCACGCCAGTGCGAGGTTGGCACCGGCGCCAACGGCAGGCCCTTGAACGGCAGCGATGACAGGGATCGCGAGGTCCCGCAGCACCAGGAAACTGCGGTACACCTCACGGAGGTCGTCCCTGATGGCAGAGACCCCGCGGTCCGCCTCACTCAGCAGCGAAGGTACGTCCCCGCCGGCACAGAAGATGGTGCCCGAACCGGTGACTACCAGGGCACGCGCGCCGCGGTCCGCCGCCACCTGCGCGATCGCGGTGGTGAGCGCCGCGCGCATCGGGGTGTCCAGTGCGTTGCGTTTGGCGGGATTGTCGAGCAGCAGCAACCGGACGCCCGGTGCCTGTTCGGTCAGGCGCACAAGCGTCATGCCGGATCCTCCTCATGGCGCTGGGTGCCCGGGCTCACGATGCGATCGCGGCCGAAAAGTCCGCGTCCTCGTCGAACGGGCCGACGACCGCGAGCACCTTCGGCTTGCTGAGCACGAGCGCCGCCACCTCCCGCACGTCGTCCTGGGTGACCGCTTCTATCTTGGCCAGGATGTCCTCGACGGGCTCGAGCCGCGGGTAGACGAGTTCGCTCTTGCCGAGGCGGCTCATGCGTGATGACGGGTCCTCCAAACCGAGGACAGTCGAGCCACGCATCTGGCCCTTGCCCCGCTCAAGCTCTGGCTCGGTGAGACCGGAGGCGAGCACGTTCTCGATCTCATCACGGCAGATAGCGAGCACCTCATCTGTCTTTGCGGGAAGGCAACCCGCGTACACGCCGAACACGCCGCTGTCCGCGTGCTGTGAGACGAAGCTGTAGACCGAGTAGGCCAGGCCGCGCCTCTCCCTGACTTCCTGGAACAACCGCGACGACATGCCTCCACCGAGTGCCGCATTCAGCACGCCGAGGGCGAACCGCCGCTCGTCATTGCGAGCGAGCGCGTTGGTGCCCAGCACCACGTTCGCCTGCTCGGTGCGCCGTGAAACCAGCCGGACACCGGGGGCGGCGAGCGGGGCACCCGGCCCGGCAAGCCGTGGCGGCTCCGGGGCGGCATCCCCGAGAACGCTCCCGAACGCCTGCCGGACGAGGTTCACGATCCCGTCATGGTCAACGTTGCCCGCCACCGCGACCACGAGGTTCTCCGGCCGGTAACGTGCCGCATAATGCTCGGCGATCTCGTCCCGGGTGATCCTGTTGATCGAGTCGACGGTGCCGAGGATGGGACGGCCGAGCGGGGTGTCGCCGAACAGCTGCGCGGCGAATGCCTCGTGCACGACGTCCGAAGGATCGTCATCGTTCATGGCGATCTCCTCCAGGATCACGCCGCGCTCGGCGTCTACATCCTGGGGAGAGATCAGCGAGGACGTCACCATATCGGAGACGACATCGATCGCGAGCGGCAGGTCGGCGTCGAGCACCCGCGCGTAGTAGCACGTGTACTCCTTGCCGGTGAACGCGTTCAGTTCACCGCCGACGGCGTCTATCGCAGCGGAGATGTCCAGCGCGGTACGCCTGCTCGTTCCCTTGAACAGTAGATGCTCAAGGTAGTGAGTGGCGCCGACGTGGACCTCGCCCTCATCGCGCGACCCGACGCCGGCCCAGATTCCAAATGCCGCCGAACGGACCGCGGGCAGCGACTCGGTGACGATACGCAGGCCGCCAGGCGACACGGTGCGCCGCACCGGCTCGAGAGTGGTAGTCACTGGTCGCGGTTCCCCCGGAATCGGGTGCGGGTACGGCGGCTACCGTCACGCTGTTCCTGGCTGTCATCGCGGTCACCGCGGTCACCGCGATCACCACCGCCGTGCGGGCGGGACTGGCCACCGAGATCCTCGCCGGCGGCCTCGCGCTCCACCACCTCGACAGGGACAAGCGACAGCTTGCCGCGGTCGTCAACCTCGCGGATCTCGACCTGGATCTTTTCGCCAACCTTGATCACATCATCGATGTTCTCGATGCGGACGCCACCGTGGAGCTTTCGGATCTGCGAGATGTGCAGCAGGCCGTCCTTGCCGGGCAGCAGCGAGATGAACGCACCGAAAGTCGTGGTCTTCACGACGGTGCCGAGGTAGCGCTCGCCGACCTCGGGCATGTGCGGATTGGCGATGGAATTGATCGCGGACCTCGCCGCCTCGGCGGATGGACCGTCGGTGGCACCGATGTAGATCGTGCCGTCGTCCTCGATGGTGATCTCGGCGCCGGTGTCCTCCTGGATCGAGTTGATCATCTTTCCCTTGGGGCCGATCACCTCTCCGATCTTGTCCACTGGGACCTTGATCGTGATGATCCGCGGTGCGTACGGGCTCATCTCGCCCGGCGCGCTGATCGCCTTCCGCATCACGTCCAGGATCGTGAGCCGCGCGCCCCTGGCCTGCTTGAGCGCGGCGGCGAGCACCGAGGCGGGAATGCCGTCCAGTTTGGTGTCGAGCTGAAGCGCGGTAATGATCTCGGCCGTGCCCGCCACCTTGAAGTCCATGTCACCGAACGCATCCTCGGCGCCGAGGATGTCGGTCAGCGTGACGTACCGGCCCCCCTCGTGGATCAGGCCCATGGCGATCCCCGCGACCATGTCCTTCAGCGGCACGCCCGCGTCGAGCAGCGCCATCGTGCTCGCGCAGACCGAGCCCATCGAGGTGGAGCCGTTGGACCCTATCGCCTCGGAGACCTGGCGAATCGCGTAGGGAAACTCCTCGCGGGTTGGCAGCACCGGGATGAGCGCGCGCTCCGCCAGTGCGCCGTGCCCGATTTCCCGGCGCTTCGGCGAGCCCACCCGGCCGGTTTCCCCGGTGGAGTAGGGCGGCATGTTGTAGTTGTGCATGTACCGCTTGGTGCGCTCCGGGTTGAGCGTGTCGATGATCTGCTCCATGCGAAGCATGTTCAGCGTGCTGACACCCAGCACCTGGGTCTCTCCGCGCTCGAAAAGCGCGGAGCCATGCACCCGCGGCAGCACGTGCGCCTGCGCACTCAACGGCCGGATATCGGTCACGGCGCGGCCGTCGATTCGCACACCCTCCGCAATTATCCGCTCGCGCACGAGCTTTTTGGTCAGCGCGCGGAACGCGTGCCCGATCTCCTTCTCCCGCCCCTCGAATGCCGCTCCCAGCTTCTCCACGGCGAGGGCCTTGACCCGGTCGGTTTCGGCTTCGCGCTGCTGCTTGCCCGCGATGGTCAGAGCCTGCGCGAGCTCGCCGCGGACCGCCTGCGTCAGCGCGTCGTAAACGTCCTGCTGGTAGTCCTGGAAGACGGGGAAATCGGCAGTCTTTTTCGCCGCGGCGGCAGCGACTTCGCCCTGCGCCTCGCAGAGCAGCCTGATGAACGGCTTGGCCGCCTCCAGGCCCTCCGCCACGGTCTCCTCTGTCGGTGCGACCGCGCTGCCCTGGCCGCTGCGCGCGGCGGCGAGCAGGGCAAGGGTCTGCTTGGTGGATTCGGCCTCGACCATCATGATGGCGACATCGCTCGCGCTGCTTTGGTCGCCATCCGACCCGGCTGCGCCCGCAACGACCCGGCCCGCGACGACCATGTCAAAGGTCGCGCGCTCCAGTTCGGTGTGGGTGGGGAACGCGACCCACTGGGCGTCGATGAGCGCCACCCGGACCGCGCCGATCGGGCCGGAGAAGGGCAGCCCGGCCAGCTGCGTCGACAGCGAGGCCGCGTTGATGGCGACCACGTCGTAGAGGTGCTCCGGGTGCAGCGCCATCACGGTCGCGACGACCTGCACCTCGTTGCGCAGGCCCTTGACGAACGTCGGGCGCAGCGGCCGGTCGGTCAGGCGGCAGGTGAGGATCGCGTCCTCCGACGGCCTGCCCTCACGGCGGAAAAACGAGCCGGGTATGCGGCCGGCCGCATACATTCGCTCTTCCACATCCACGGTGAGCGGGAAGAAGTCGAGCCCTTCCCTGGGATGTCTGGACGCGGTCGTCGCCGCCAGGACCATCGACTCGTCGTCCAGGTAGGCGACGGCGGAACCGGCGGCCTGGCGGGCGAGCCTGCCGGTCTCGAAACGGATCTTGCGAGTGCCGAACCGCCCGTTGTCAATCACGGCTTCGGCGCAATGCACACCCTCCACGGGTGGGACCTCCTTGTGTCCTCGGAGTCCCGCGCGGGCCCGCCGGCCAGCCGTGGCGTGCTATGTCAACCACCGGCCGGTCTTCGATCGAAGCCCTCGGCTCATGGTGCGTCGTGTTGGCCGCATCAATCCGAGAACCACTACCGAGGACCGGCCCCCTGGGCATGCCGGGTCGGGGCTGCGGGACTTCTTCTTATGTCATATTCTTTAGTTATATCGCTTCAGTTCTATCACTTCAGCGTGTATTCGGGGCATTCGCGGGTGCGGACATTGGTCGCTCCTCCGCGATACCCCTACCTGCGCAAACCGAGACGTTCGATCAGCTGGCGGTACCTGGCGATGTCCGTTTTCGCCAGGTACTTCAGCAACCGGCGACGGCGTCCCACCAGCAGCAGCAGGCCATGCCTGCTGTGATGATCATGCTTGTGCGCCTTCAGGTGCTCGGTCAGGTCGGTGATCCGCCGCGTCAGCAGTGCGACTTGGACTTCCGGCGAACCGGTGTCACCCTCACCCGTCGCATGTTCCGCGATGATCGTCTTCTTGACGGCGGTCTCGAGCGGCACGTCACTCCTTCTCTGTGCTCGCCGTGCACGTTGCTTACCATGCACTGTGCTTATCAGGCACTGTTACCGGGCACTATTAATCGGGCACCGTTGGGGTGCTGAAACGGATGGTAGATACCCCGCGGCCTGCCACCTGAGGGTGCAGCAGACCCAGGCCGGTTTTTTCACCGGCAGCACTCCACCGTATCACGGCCCTCCGCGCTGCTAGGGCGTAGTAATAGGATCTTTGCCGGCGCGGATCGGCGCCCAGAACGACGACCGGCGGCGTTGTCGTCGTCGCCGATAGCTCCACTATCGGCTCCTCCTCCGCCTTGCCGGTCACCGTCTGGATCACCGCCCGCATCCACCCTGGATCACCGCCCGCATCCACCAAGATCCACGGGACACGCCCTAGGCGCCGCTGACCGTGATCTCGCGCGCTTGATCGACATCGCGGCGCATCTGCTCGACAAGATCGTCCGCTGACGCGAACTTCTCCGTGCCGCGCAGCCGGGCGGCGAAGTCCACGGCGGCGTGCGTGCCATACAGATCCAGATCATCGCGATCCAGCGCGTACGCCTCGACGCTGCGCGCACGCGGATAGCCGTCGCCGAAGGTCGGGTTGGTGCCGATAGAGATGGCCGCTGGCCAGTGCCCGTCCGGCCTGCCGTCGGGATCGAAGGCGGCCAGCCAGCCCGCGTAGACTCCGTCCGCCGGGATCACGGTGTTCGGCAGCCATGCCAGGTTGGCGGTGGGGAAGCCGAGCGCACGGCCGCGCCGGTGACCGCGGACCACGATGCCCTCCACGCGGTGCGGTCGGCCAAGTGCACGCGCGGCACCCTCGACGTCGCCTGCCGCGAGCCGCTCCCTGATATGGCTGGAGGAAATCGTGATCCCATCCTCAACGAGCAGCGGCACGCCTTCGGCGATAAAGTCGTACTTCTCGCCTAGCTCGGTGAGGAGGCCGAGGTCACCCGCGGCCCGGTGGCCGAACCGGAAGGCTTCCCCGATCACCACCCTGGCAGCGTGCAGCCCGTCGACGAGGACGCCACGCACGAACTCATCTGGACCGAGCTGCGAGAACTCATATGTGAAGGCCAGCACGCAGACCGCGTCAACGCCGAGCCCGGCAAGCAGCTCCGCACGCCGCTGCGACGTGCAAAGGAACGGCGGGTGCATACCCGGCCGTACGACCGCGTCCGGGTGCGGATCAAACGTGACGGCGATGACCGGCAGGCCGGCCGCCGCGGCGGCCTCGGCCGCGCGGGCGACCAGGCACTGGTGGCCGCGGTGCACGCCGTCGAACACGCCGATCGTGACGACCGGCCGTCCCACGGTGCCCCAGTCATCTGGCACGTCATCAAGGCCGCGCCATATCTGCACGCTGCGTTCCCTCCTCCAGGGTCGATGTCGCTTACACGCTAGCGCCGATCCGCGCGCCGCGAATCGGCCGCTGCGCGCGGCGGCCACCTGGGCCCGCCGCAGATGATCCCGGCTGCGCACCTGGTGCGGGCCCCGCTTAAGGCTAACCCCCGTGAACGCCGCCAGCTGGGCGCAAATGGCGCGAGAAACAAATGGCACGGGGATCCGCGCGGCCTCCAGCGGTCCGTAAGAAGGATCCCTGGATGCTCAGGCCGATACCGCCGAAGGAGCCCTAGGACACGAAGACAGCGACAGGCCTGGCCCGGTCGCCCTCGTCCAGCACGAGCGCGATGAGCTGACCGCCCGGCCCGATTACGGCGACCGGTCCAGGGGCGAGGCCGGTGGCAGGAAGCGGCGCGCCATGGGCCACCCGTTCGGCTTCCCGGGTCGTCACGTCCCTGCGCGGGAACTCGGCCGTCGCGGCGTCGGCCAGCGACAGCACCGTGAAGGACGCGGCGAGCTCATCGAGAGAGCGCGCGCCTGCCACGTCATAGCGACCCGCCCTGGTACGGCGGAGCGCGATGAGGTGCCCGCCGACGCCAAGTGCCGCGCCGAGGTCGCGGGCGAGCGCCCGGATGTAGGTGCCACTCGAGCAGGCAACGGACACGTCGGCTTCGACCAGGTCGGCTGGGCCGCCCCGCCGGATGGCGGTGAGGTCGAACCTGCGCACGGTCACAGCGCGCGGCCGCACTGGAGCCTCGCGGCCCGCGCGGGCCATCCGGTAGGCGCGCACTCCCGCCACCTTGACGGCGCTCACCTGCGGCGGCAGCTGGCAGATCTCGCCGGTCAGCGCCGTGGCCGCGGCGCGAATCTGATCGTCGGTCAGGTGCCCGGGGCTCGCCGCCGACACGATCTCACCCTCCGCGTCGTCGGTACTGGTGGCCTCGCCCAGCCGGACGGTTCCCGTGTACGCCTTCTCCGCCATGGCGAGGTAACCGAGCAGCCGGGTCGCCTTCTCCACCCCGACCACCAGGACGCCGGTCGCCATCGGGTCGAGCGTGCCGGCGTGGCCTACCCGGCGGGTGCCGGCCAGGCGGCGGATCCTGGCCACCACGTCGTGCGAGGTCCAACCGGATGGCTTGTCGACGATCACGAGGCCCGAGGTAGCCGCGGTCACTGGCCGCCTAGCGCCGCGCCGCCGCCATCGGGGCGGGGGTGTCCGGGCCGTCCTGGGCCGGTGGGCGCCGACGGGTGCACATGGCAGGCAACGCAGACCTGGTCCGCGGTATCCAGCGCAGCCACTGCCCTCCGCCACTCGGCCGCTAGGGCTCCGGCGCGATCATCCGGTGCGGGGGCCGGCAAGCTGGCGCTGCTCACGACGGCGAGTATCCCGCTTGGTGATCTGCTCCGCCCGGGGATTGGCGAAGGTCGTAGCTGGCGGCTACGCCGTTCCCGGCTCCGGTGCGCCGGGCCCGTGCCTCGCCTGCGGCGTTTTCGGCCGCCGCATCGTCATCGGTGGCCGTCTTGTACGGGTCGGGGTCGCCCGCGGGCAGCGCGCCCTCGCGGCTGCGCGCCACGTCCGCGTCGGCCACACGGGCCTGCTCGAGCAACTCTTCGATGTGCCGCGCGTTGTCCGGCACGGTGTCGGCGACGAAGGTTAGCGACGGCGTGTGCCGCAGCCCTGTCTGGCGCCCGACCTCGGATCTGATGATGCCCTTGGCGCTGTCGAGCGCCGCGGCCGTGGCGGCGTGCTCTTCGGGCGGCCCGTACACCGTGTAGTACACGGTCGCGTCCCGCAGGTCCCCGGTCAGGCGTGCGTCCGTCACCGTGACGAAGCCGAGCCGTGGATCCTTGACGCGCCGCTCCAGCATCTCCGCGACGATCCGGGCGATCCGGTCGGCGAGTTTGCGTGCACGGGCGGCGTCCATGATCGGTCACTCCTCCTCGGTGAACAGCCGCTGCCGCGCGGACAGCAGCTCCAGCTCGGGCCGCCCGGCGACTAGGCGCTCGCAGGCGGCCAGCACCTCGCCGGCGTACGCGGCCGTCGACGACACGACCGCGATGCCGATTTCCGCCCGGCGGTGACGATCCAGGTAGCCGGTCTCCGCTACCGACGCGCCCGGATAACGCCGCCGCAGATCAGCGACGAGAGGCCGGATCGCCGAACGTTTCTGCTTCAGCGACGCGACGTCACCAAGCAGCAGGTCCAGCGTCAGCACGCCCACGTACATACGGCCCCAGTTCCGGGCGCGTCATCAGGCTCGCGGCTTCTCCCGCATCTCGAACGTCTCGATAACATCCTCGATCTTGATGTCGTTGTAGCCGATGCCGATACCGCACTCGAAGCCATCGCGCACCTCGGTGACGTCGTCCTTGAACCGTCGGAGCGACTCCACCGTTAGGTTGTCCGCGACCACGACACCGTCCCGGACAAGGCGCGCCTTGCTGCTGCGGTGGATAGTGCCAGAGCGAACAAGGCAACCCGCGACATTGCCTATCCGTGGCACCCGGAACACCTCCCTGACCTCGGCGGTACCGAGTTGCACCTCCTCGAACTCGGGCTTCAGCATGCCCTTGAGCGCAGCCTCGATCTCGTCAATCGCCTGGTAAATGACGGAGTAGTACCTGATGTCGACGCCCTCACGCTGCGCGAGATCGCCCACACGTTCGGCCGGCCGGACGTTGAAGCCGATGATGACGGCGTCGGACGCGATGGCGAGGTTGACATCGTCCTGCGTGATCGCACCGACGCCACGGCCGATCACCCGCAGGTTGACCTCATCACCAACGTCGATCTTGAGCAGTGCGTCTTCGAGTGCCTCGACCGAACCGGAGACGTCACCCTTGATGATGAGCAGGAGCTCTTCCTTCTCTCCTGCCTTGAGCGCGCTCTCCAGATCCTCGAGGGTGACCCGGCGGCGGCGCTGCGCGAACTGCGCGTTGCGCTCGCGCGCCTCGCGCCGTTCAGCGATCTGCCTGGCCACGCGGTCATCGTTGACGACAAGGAAACTGTCGCCGGCGCCAGGAACCGCGGCAAGTCCGAGCACAAGTACCGGGCGGGACGGCGGTGCCGATGTCACCGCGTCGCCGTTCTCGTCGAGCATTGCCCGCACCCGGCCGAACGCCTCACCGGCGACGATCGGGTCGCTCACGCGCAGCGTGCCGCGCTGGACCAGAACCGTCGCCACCGGACCCCGCCCGCGATCCAGATGCGCCTCGATCGCGACGCCCTGCGCGGGTTGGTTCGGGTTCGCTCGCAGATCCAGTTCCGCGTCGGCGGTCAGGATGATCGCCTCGAGCAGTTCGTCGATCCCGATACGCTCCTTGGCCGACACGTCGACAAACAAGGTCTCGCCACCGAACTCCTCGGCCACCAGCCCGTACTCGGTGAGCTGCGCGCGAACCTTCCGCGGATCCGCGCCCTCCTTGTCAATCTTGTTCACTGCCACCACGACCGGAACCCCCGCGGCCTGGGCGTGGTTGAGAGCCTCCGTGGTCTGCGGCTTCACACCGTCGTCCGCGGCGACGACAAGCACCACCAGGTCGGTGGTCTCCGCACCACGTGCCCGCATCGCGGTGAACGCCTCGTGGCCGGGGGTGTCGATAAAGGTGATCTCGCGCTCGCGGCCGTCGACTTCGGTGGTGACCTGGTAAGCACCAATGTGCTGAGTAATGCCGCCAGCCTCCGCCGCCGCCACGTTGGCGTGCCTGATCGCGTCGAGCAGCTTGGTCTTGCCGTGGTCGACGTGGCCCATCACGGTCACCACCGGTGGCCGTGCGACGAGGTCGGCATCGTCGCCCTCATCCTCACCGAACTCGATGTCGAACGACTCGAGCAGCTCGCGGTCCTCCTCCTCCGGGGAAACGACCTGCACGTTGTAGTTCAGCTCAAGACCGAGCGACTGCAGGGTCTCGTCGTTCACCGACTGGGTAGCTGTCACCATCTCACCTAGGTGAAAGAGCACCTGGACGAGCGATGCGGGATTCGCACCGATCTTGTCGGCGAAGTCGGCGAGTGAGGCACCGCGAGAAAGCCGGATCACCTGCCCGTTACCACGCGGCACGTGCACACCGCCGATCGTCGGCGCCTGCATGTTGTCGAACTCCTGGCGCCGCTGCTTCTTCGACTTCCTGCCCCGGGAGGGGCGGCCGCCTGGGCGGCCGAACGCACCCTGAGTCCCGCTGCGGCCACGACCCGCGGGGCCACCGGGACGGCCGCCGCCACCAGGGGCGCCACCACCGCCACCGGGGGCGCCGCGCGGCGCCCCGCCAGTGCGCGGGCCCGCCCCTGCACCCGCGCCACCGCGCCCAGCAGGGCGCAGGCCGCCCGCGCCGCCTTGGGCCGGCCGGCCGGTACCGCCGCCGCCCGGTCCGCGGCTTGGGGCCGGGCGCGACGGCATGTTCATCGGGCTCGGCCGCGGGCCACCGGGACGGGGCAGGCCAGCTGCTGGCGGGCGGCTTGGGCCGCCCCGGCCGGCCGGGGGACGCGACGTACCGCCGGGCTGCCCGCCACGGCTGGTGGCGCCCGCGCCACCAGCCGGCTGGCCAGGACCGGGACGCGACGCAGCGCCATGCGGCGCAGCGCCATGCGGTGGAGCACCTTCGGACGGGGCGCCATGCGGCGGGGCAGGGCGGGCCGCGCCCATACCCGTCGCTGTAGAACTGAACGGATTATTGCCCGGTCGCGGCCCCGGCCGACCGCCTGGGCGGCCGGTCGGCCGTCCACCCGACCTGCCTCCGGGCCGAGGTGCGGTCGGCTTTGGCGTCGCCGGCCGCTGCGCCGGGGACCCCTGCCCCAGTGACCCCTGCGCCGTGGATCCCGGTGCCGTGGATCCCGGTGCCGTGGATCCCGGTGCCGTGGACCCCGGTGCCGTGGACCCCGGTGCGCCGGACCCCTGTCCCGGGGACCCCTGCGCGACACTGCCGGGACGCGGCTGCGGGAAACCGGGCTGCGGCACCGAGGGCCGGGGAGCCGCCGCAGGCGACGCGGAAGGCACGGCTGGCTGCGGAGGCACGTGTGCCGTCTGGGCCGCCTGCGGCGCAGCGGGCCGCGCCGCACCGTCCCGCTCCGCGGCGGCCCGCGCATTTGTGGCCCGCTCATCCACGGCCCGGTCACCCGCCGGGCGGACCTGCGGAGCAACCCGGCCGTCCGCCGGGCGGCGCTGCGCGTGAGGGCCCTCGGCGCTGCCCACGGGCACACCAGGTGCCCGGGGCGTAACCGGCCGCGCCCCGGCGGGTGCGCCTGGAACGCTTACTGCCTGATCCTCCTCGGGAGTGGCAAGGTGACCTTGCGCCGCTGGCTGCGGCGCGGCGCGGCGCTGGCCATCGGGCGGACTTTCCGGCCGGCCGCCGGAAGGGGGCGCCACCTGTGGCCGCTGAGAACGGCGCGCCTCGCGAGCCGGTTCTTTCGCTTGGCTGGCCTGCTGGGCAGCCACCGACTGCGCAGCAGGCGACTGGGCAGCCGACGACTGCGCAGCCGACGACTTGGCCGCGAACGCCTCCGTGAGCCTGCGCACGACCGGCGCCTCGATCGTCGATGACGCCGAGCGCACAAACTCGCCCATCTCCTGAAGCTTGGCCATCACGGCCTTGCTTTCCACACCGAACTCTTTCGCGAGTTCGTAAACCCGGACCTTCGCCACTGCTCTCCTCTACCCAGACCCTCACGGCCGGTCCGGGGGCGGGCATGCTCCGGGCCGGCGTCAGCTTGCGCTGTTCATCGCCGCGTGCTCATCGGGCGCTCATCGCTCTCGACCTGCTTTCCCGACTCGTCCTGCTCATCATTCCTCCAGCCCGGGCTGCTAACGCAGCCTGTCGTGGTGCCCAAGATAATCGGCGAGCGGGCCGGCATCGAGTGGTCCGTTGCGGCGAAGCACCCGCGGGAACGCCCGACGTCGTTCAGCTTGCTCAAAGCACCTTAGGTCGAGATGCAAGTATGCACCCCGGCCCGGCAGCCGCCCGCTGAGGTCGGGAACTATCGCGTCCCCGGCCGCTACCAGGCGAAGCAGTCCGGATTTAACCTCGCGGCGCTTGCACCCCACGCACGTACGCACCGGGCCCGCGCGCACCGCTTGGCCATTCCTGCGCAAGTCTACCGCGCCGGCGCGTCGGCCGGCCCCGCCACCGGCCCGGCAACATCTTCACCCTGCGCCCTATCCGCTTGGACGGCGGCGCCAGCCCGGCCAGGCTCGTCCGCACGGCCCTGCGCATCAGGTGGGTCCGCGGGCTGTGCCGCGCCATCTCGCGGTGCCGCCCGGCCGGCATCCGGCGTATCCGACCTGATGTCGATGCGCCATCCGGTAAGGCGTGCCGCCAGGCGGGCGTTCTGGCCCTCCTTGCCGATTGCGAGAGATAGCTGGTAGTCGGGCACAGTTACCCGCGCCACGCGCGCCTCCCGATCGACGATCTCCACGTGGTTCACGCGGGCCGGCGACAAGGCGTTGGCGACGAATTCGGCCGGATCGTCAGAGAAATCGACAATATCGATCTTCTCACCATGCAGCCCGGTCATGACGTTGCGGACGCGGCTACCCAGCGGGCCGATGCACGCCCCCTTGGCGTTCACGCCTGGCTGGTGCGACCGCACCGCGATCTTGGTCCGGTGCCCGGCCTCGCGCGCGATGGCGGCGATCTCGACGGCACCCTCCGTGATCTCCGGCACCTCCAGCGCGAACAGTTTTTTTACCAGATTGGGATGCGTCCGCGAGAGCGTGACGGACGGTCCGTGGTGCCCCTTGCGCACGTGCAATACGTAGCAGCGCAGCCGTTCGCCATGCGCGTACCGCTCGCCGGGCACCTGCTCCTGCGGCGGCAGCACCGCCTCGACCTTGCCAAGGTCCACCAGCACGCTACGTGGATCGCGGCCCTGCTGGATCACGCCAGCGACCACATCTCCCTCGCGGCCGGCGTACTCGCCGAAGGTCAGCTCATCCTCCGCGTCGCGCAGCCGCTGCAGGATCACCTGGCGTGCCGTGGTCGCGGCGATCCGGCCGAACCCGCTCGGCGTGTCGTCGTACTCGCGGATCACCTCACCCTCGGGCCCGGTCGCCGTCATCGCCGCCGCCCAAACCGTCACGTGCCCGCTCCCCCGATCGAGCTCGACCCGCGCGACCGGCGCGGCGCCTTCGGTGCGGTGGTACGCGACAAGGAGCGCGTCTTCGATGGCCTTGATCACAAGGTCCATCGAGATGTCCTTCTCGCTCTCGAGGCTCCGCAAGGCGCCCAGGTCAATATCCACGAGACTCCCCCATGCCGTCGCGGCGGAACTCCACCTGAACCTTCCCGGGGCCAAGTTCGGCGAAGCCAAACCCGCGCTGCTCACCCTCGATGTCGAGGACCACCCGGTCGTCGTCCGCAGCAATCACCCGGCCGGACACCGTGCGCAGGGCAGTCCTGCTGTTACGGTGACGGTCACCGTCGGACCCGCCGGTGAGCGGAACACTGACCATGCGGCCCACCGCCCGCCGCCAGTGCCGCGGCTGCGTGAGGGGCCTGTCCACGCCCGGCGAGGTGACCTCGAGCGTGTAGGGCGTCTCGGCCATGGTCCCAGCGACGTCAAGCTCCGCCGACAGCGCCTGGCTGACCAGAGCCATATCGTCCAGGCCGACCCCCCCGGACGCGTCCACCACGATCCGCAGCAGCCAACGCCGGCCGGCAGGGCTGAGCTGGACCGCCTCGAGATCCATCCCGGCGGCGCGAACGACGGGCTCGGCCAGGCGCTCGAGCGCATCCAGGCGGGCAACCGCGTGCGCCCCACTGATACCCTCGCCACGTCGGCCTGGACGCGCGGGTACGTGACCGGGGCCAGCGCGCATCACGACCTCCTCCCAGCGCCCGCAGGCGGGCAGTCCTGCCTGGCTGGGTCTAGCCTAGCCGCAGTCAGCGGCGTAGATCGGGTTCAGGCGCGGCCGGGCCGCGCCCGCCGGATCGCGCGCCCGTCGGATCCGGCCGCCATGAAGTGCTCAAATCCGGCTTCCGAAGGCGCCGTCTGGCCGCGGTGAGCGGCGGGCGTCACCACGCGCTGGTTGGTTGGTGATGATGATGATGTGAGGAGGACCTTCGGTGCAGGGCGGTTCCACAAGGCGCTCGGTGCTCGCCGCATCACTCGCCGCACCCCTGCTCGCGGCCGCCGGCTGCGGGGTGCCAGCGGCAGCCACGCCGACCGCCAGCCCGGCTTCCGACGTCGCTGTTCTGCGTGCCGCGCTCGCCGCGAAGAAGGACATGATCGGCTTGTACACGGCAGTGCGCGCGGTCCATCCGGAGCTGGCCGGGCAGCTCGACCCCCTGCTAGCCGACAACACCGCTCACCTCGCCGAGCTGCAGCGGCGGCTGATCGAGCCGGCGCACCGGTCCTTTCCGCCGTCACGCGGGCCGACCACCGGCCCGTCGGCGCCTGAGCCATCGCGGGCTCCGGGTTACCGCAGCCGCGTCGGCGCCCTCGCCGCGCTGAGATCCGCCGAGCGCAAGTCCGCCGCCGTTCATGTGGGACAGCTGCGAACCGTCGCCGCACCCTCGCTGGCCCAGTTGCTCGCGAGCATCGCCGCATGCGAGGCGACGCACGTCGCCGCGCTGGCAGCGGGAGGGAAGATACGGTGACAGCGGACCGGGATCGCGTCACCGACGCGGCGCACGCAGCCAGACATGCCCGCGCGGCTGCACGACCGGCGAGCGCCGCAACGGTGCCGCCGGCAAGCGCCGCATCCGCCGCCACGCTTGCAGCCGGTACGTCCCGCCCGGCGGCCACCACCGCTACCGCGGCGGGCGCGAAAGGGGGCACCCCAGCTGACCCGACCCAGATGACGGGGATGACACCAGCCGCGACCGGCGCGCTGCAGGCGGCGCTCGCCGCCGAGCACGCGGCGGTGTATGGCTACGGGGTCGCGGGCGCGCACCTGAGCGGACCGCAGCAGCAGGAGGCACTCAAAGCCTGGAATGCCCATCGGGCACGGCGTGACCAGCTCGCCTCGATCCTCAGCGCCCTGGGCGCGGTACCCGCGGCGGCCGCGGCCGCCTACCAGCTCCCCTTTCCGGTGACCTCCGCGAGCGGTGCCATCGCACTCGCGGCCACCCTGGAAGATGGGGTCACCCGCGCATTCATTGGGCTTGTCGCAGTGCCCGACGCTGGCCTGCGGACCTTCGGGGCCCTCGCCATGCAGGACGGCGCGGTGCGCGCCGCGCGGTGGCGGGACGCGACGGTCGCGTTCCCCGGGCTGCCGCCAAGCGCAATGGCCCGGCGGCCCCGCCCACGGCAGTCCGGGGAACCCCTGGCTAAAGGTCACACAGGTCGCGCTGACCCACCCTAGCCAAGGTCGAACTGGCCCTCCTTGGCGCCGCTGATGAAGGCACGCCACTCACCGCTCGCAAACACGAGGTGACCGTCATCCCGGTTCTTGGAGTCACGGACAGCGACAGCGCGGCTAGCCAGGGCAACCTCAACACAGTTGCTGTTGGCATGGCCACTGTAGGAACTCTTCCGCCAGGCCCCGCGAACAAGGTCAGACGCGGTCATTTTGGTCGCACCTCTCGATCGATTGTTAAAGTTCTTTGCGAACACTAAGGATGAATGCCGCCGTCTCGCCGGGAGACAGCGCAGTGGCACGAAGATGGTTGAAGATCAGGTTATGGCGGTCCACCTCCTCGTTGTTCTCGACGTAAAGGCAGCTGGTCAGGTCGGTAACGTAGGCGACGTCGGGGTCGGCTCGCTCGGGAAACCCGAGGATTGCAAATGGGTTTCCCATCGCCGGGTGAGCGCCGGCGCCGAAGGGCACTACCTGAATTGTCACATTCGGCAGGGCGCTGAGCTCCAGCAAATGATCCAATTGAAGGCGCATAACACCCGAACCGCCGACGCGGCGGCGCAGGGCCGTCTCATCGAAGACAGCCCAAAGCTCCGGTGGGCTGTCACGGGTAAGCAGTGGCTGACGCTGCATCCGGAGTGCCACACCGCGCTCGATCTCCTCATTCGTGGCATTCACGCTTCCGGACCGGATCACGGCGCGGGCATAATCCTCGGTTTGCAGCAGGCCAGGAATGAGATCAATTTCGAAATTACGGATCTCCGAGGCTGCCGCTTCCAGCCCGACGTAGGTGGCAAACCAGGGCTGCATCGTGTCGGTGTAAGCGTGCCACCAGCCTTTTTGCCGTGAATCGCGGGCTAGCTGAACAAGCCCTTCGCGCTCTTCGCCCGCCACATCGTACAAGCCGAGCATGTCACGCACATCTCGCGGCGCTACCGATACCCGGCCGGTCTCTACCCTGCTGATCTTGGATGCCGAGCACTCGAGGTGCGCTGCCACCTCTTCACACGTCAGCCGGGCCGCTTCACGCAACCTGCGGAGCTCGGCGGCGAGCCGCCTGCGCCGCACCGTCGGGCTGTGCCCGTCAGGCAAATGCCACCTCCCATTCGATCGGCATGCGACCATGCGGACACGCGCGACGCATGACCTGGTTCTCTTACCGCCGGCCATCCCCGATTCGAGACAGTGGCCATCCACTTCCGAGTCTGATTAGTAATTTCTGGACTCCAATGCCATTTTCCGAATGCACGTTGCAGCCGGTCCGGCCGGGGACCATGCTGTAGGGGTAACGACTCTACGGGGTGATGAAGCTACCAAGGGTGACTACCATGACAGTGGAAGCTCAACGGGCCCGAAGCACCGCCGAGCTGCAGCACAGCTACCTCGAGGCGCTCGGCGCCGAACTCAACCGCCACGGCATGGGTTCGATCCTGCATGCGCCGGTCGGCCGGGTGCCGAGCTTGCACGTGGTCAATCCAGCCGCGAGGGCGCTTGCCGAGAATGTCTTCGCCGCCTGTGGCCGCGACGGCGCGTGGTGGTTCTGGTGGTCGTGGGCCGAGCGGATTACGGCCGCCGACGACCCCGAGGGCGCGGCGGCCTGCGTGGCGAGGGTGCTCGCCGCCCCGCACGGGTAACCGCTGGCGGTCCGGGTGCGGAGAGAATCAGATCAGGTTCCCGGATGGGCGTGTCCCGTGACACGCCCTAAGCCCGGTTATCCGGATGGTCAGCCTGTCGCGCCTCCGGTGGGTCC
>Ga0335081_10005299_pt1 | contig 20402 bp, 19 predicted proteins | sample Lox_Sample_35_FD_206713 | JGI IMG/M metagenome (GOLD analysis project Ga0335081, IMG submission 206713) | Soil microbial communities from Loxahatchee National Wildlife Refuge, Florida, United States - Lox_Sample_3.5 | ecosystem: Environmental > Terrestrial > Soil > Wetlands | place: USA... | reverse complement strand
TGCATAAAGAAAGCAGGGCCATTTCCGACGAGCCGGTCGCTTAACGTGTTGAAAACTTCTTAACAATTATCCCCCTATCGGGTAAAATCTGGTAGGGGGATTTCTTTGCTCAAAGAACCAACCCAGCTCGATGAACGTGTCCCGGTAGAAGTCGGTGCGATTCAGGTCAACTTCTGTAAGAATCCACAGTGTCAGAATTTCGGTGTTCCGGCGAGCACAAAGAGACAGCCAAGAGGGAAGGGAGCAGCGGAACGTGGTAGGGATACTTATAGCGTAGTTGGTTCAGGCCGAGGCACACCCATGCTTCGGTGTAGTCTTTGCGGCCAATATCCAACGATAAAGAGCAACCAAGCCATCCATGAAGAGCTGAGCCGCTTTTGGAAGCCTTTTGATACCACAGCTATCCCGAGCTGCCCAAACCAGGACTGCCCGAACCACCATATAGATAGAGAGAAAGATAAGACTCGCTATCACTTGTTTGGACGGACGAAGGCAGGATCTCTATACGCTATCGATGCAGGGCTTGCGGGAGAACATTCGTTGCCGCCTCATCACCCACCATCCGACACAGAAAGCTTCACAAAAATGCCGCGACCTTCCGTCTTGTCGTCAATAAGGTACCCTTCCGCCGTATCTGCGAGGTGGAGGGGATCACCATGTCCACACTCTACCGGAAGATCGATTTTGTTCATCGTCAGTGCATAGCCTTTGCGGCGGAGAGGGGACGCAATCTTCCCACCATGGCACTCGCCCGCCTCTATATCGGAGTTGATCGGCAAGACTATATGATCAACTGGTCTGATGCCGACGACCGGAGAAACATCATTTTCCGTGCTGTTGGCAGTGCTGACAACACGACTGGTTATGTGCTCGGCCTGCATCTGAACTTTGATCCCTTAATGGATCCGGACGACATAGAGAGGGGTGCGATTGCCTCGGGTGATTACGAAGTAAAGCCGGCCTACAGACGATACGCCCGTCTCTGGCTCCGGCGGGATTACATCGAGGCCATCAAAAAGGCCCGAGCCCAGAGGTTTGGCGCCCATGTAGGATCCTTGAGGGAGAGCATAGCTGCCACATATCAGGATGCTGACAACAGGGATGATGTCGAAGTGTTCGAGAACCTGGATGATAAAGAGGGTATGCAGGTGCGTGGAGAATACACTATGTATGGACACTTCTTCTTCCTGAGAAGACTCCTCGATAACACAGAGAAGATTCGCTTTTTTCTCGATCAGGACTCAGCCTTTCGGGCTGCCTGTCTATCGGCATTTTCCGATAGGATCAGGGAGGGACGCTGCGACGCCTTTTACGTGCGGATCAACGCCGAGGCGACCATTGACGAAAAGCGCCAGATCCTGGCAGACAATCGGCGCCATATGGAGGCAATGAGGCAACGGTATCCCGACCTGAAGGATTGGCAGCTAAAACTCCTGATGATAAAGGAGAAGATGGCTCAGGTGGTCAACATCGGCACGTGGCAGGATCGCTGGGTTGAACATCCCTTCCCGAACATTGGGAGAGCCCGAAAAGGCCATGTGCTACCTAACGGATATCCAGGGGTATGATGAGGACCATCTTGCCTGGCTCTACAACAAGGCCAGCCTCCACGCTATTGACCGCTTCTTCATGCAGGTCCGAAGGAGATTGTCTTTGCTGGAGCGACCGATCAGCAGTTCGGCCAGCCCAGGTCGCCGCTGGTTTGGCTACGGCCCCTACAAACCGGTTATGGTCGGCAAACTTCTGGACATCTTTCGTGTCTTCTATAATTTTGTGGAAGTGGGAAAGAACAAACAAACCCCAGCTATGCGGCTGGGGCTGGCAAAGGGCAAGATAACGGTCGAGGATATTGTCTATTATCAGCAGCAAAACTGACTGCAATGGTTCACTATGCCTGCTGGGGAAGATATCTTCCCCAGAAAAAGGACTGCCGACTGAGTATCAGCAGCCCTTTTTCACATTTCTTCAACACGTTAAGCGACCGGCTCGTTTCCAAAGGCGCTGCCTTATCTTGTGGTTCTTTTTCTAAGCGTTAATTAGACGATCCTTGACCTACGCTAAGTGCCTCGGCAGCTTGGCAAGAACTTCTTCCGCTTCCCGGACAATGTTCTTGACCAGTTCCTCTGTGGTGGGAAGATCGTTGATCCGCTGGGCGCATTCGCCGCCAGCCAAAAGAGCCTTGCTCTCATCCCCTGCGTACACCGCATTCAGCCCCTCAATCTCGCCCATGATCAACTCCATAGGAACGGTTGTATAATCATCTGGCCTCCCTAAGAAGACCCCGGGCGACATTTTCAAGGTGTTCTCCTGATGCTTCATGCTCACCGGCGTTTTTAACCACCGGGCCGGACCGACAAACCCCCGGGCGACCAGCGTTCCCCGGTCACCTGCCTTGACGACTCCCTCTTTCCACATCGGGTGAAAATCACTCTCCTTGGTCGCGAGAAATCGGGTTCCCATCTGAGCTCCGGAAGCGCCAAGGGTTAGCGCCGCAACTAGGGTTCTTCCGTCACAGAACCCGCCGGCTCCTACGACGAGAATTTTCGAGCCGGCCAAGGCATCGACTACCGCGGGCAACAACGTCATCGAATGTACCGGCTCCCACGACGTGTGGAACCCGCCTTCATGACCTGAAGCAATCACCCCATCCACACCCGCCTTCTTGCAACGGAGCGCCCCTCTCACGGAAGGAATGACGTGCAGCCATTTCAGCCCTGCCTTCCTGACCCTTTCCGTCCAGGGAAGTGGATCTCCAGCCGACGTGATCAGGATCTGAAAACGCTTCTTCATGTCCGGATCCTCCTCACGGACCTCGATCATCGTGTCAACGATCAGCTCCGCATAGCTCTTCATCTCCTCGGACACCATGACGTTAACGCCAAAGATTCCTTGATTCTTTTTTGTCTGTTCCAGCGTCTGCCGATAGATTTTTTTCAGCACGGTCTTGCCGTCATCTTCAAGAGAAGCCCCGCCCGTTTCAACAAAGTATTTGTAGATCCCGGGCTGAGTATCCTTCACAGAGATGCCGCTCGAACTGATCAGCCCCAATACCCCAGCATTGGCCGCAGCAATGCAGAGCTTGTTCGTCCCGAAGGGGCCCATCCCAGCCTGAATAATAGGGTACTTGATTCGGAGAAAGTCACACAGTTCCGTCTTGATCATAGCCTTTACCTCCGAGATTTATTTATTTATTTATTTATTCATTCATTCATTCATTCATCATTATTGCTGAAACCTAGATAACATGTTCCTATTTTCACATATTTCCTTTGCCTTGGCAATACTGCTACTTTTTTTTCTCTCTTCCAAATCTTCTCAGTTTCTCTCACAATGTTCGGATTCCTCCGAACTGCCTTTCAATCTCCTCGCTGCTCAACCCGGTTTACCTCTAAGCTATGCACAATGGCAATGAATTTGGAAGGTAAGGAGTCCAATCTTTTCACACTTTCCGGCGGATTTCTTCTACTGAAAGAAATTGTCCTGTACCCTCCACCTGATGTACCAGCTCCACTATCTTGCTGTTCAATGGCGTAACCTCTCGGCAGCGCTTCCCCAATTCCACGATTTCGCCATTCAGGTAGTCTATCTCCGTAGGACGACCTCGCTGAATACTTTGCAATGTTGAGCCCCACAAAGGCCACACGGTCGTCAGCCGGCGAACCTTCGCGGCAGCGATGCGGCCCGCTATGCCTGACGGCATCCAGTTGATGAGCCTCGTTAAGCCGACCGAGATTTCAGGCAAGGATTCGAGCCGGATGTTCGCCCGATCGATCACCCGTAGCCCCTCGCGCATGAGGCCAACAGCCAAGTTGCGTAAAGTGGCGTTCGCGTAAACCTCCCTCATGGTGAGATTAGTTATCGCCGGCAGCGCATTGTTCAGATTGACGATGAGCTTAAGCCAGTGGGCTCCTTGTATATTGTCCGTCACGCGAGTCGGAACTGCTTGATTCAGGATGCGGGCGATATCCTCGAGCTGGCTGTCTCTTTGACCAAGGGGGCGGCCAAGCATCAACTCTCCCCTATGCACCACGGTTACTTCACCCGGTAAAAGGTAAGTCACGTGCATAAGCACTACTGCACTGAGAATCTGCTTTCGGGGCAGAATGCTTGCCACCAACTCATCGCTACGCACTCCGTTCTGAAACGTGACAACTGGAACATCGTCTAAAAAGGCCTGGTTAGCTCTCACGGCAGCGACCACGTCCTGAGTCTTAACCGTCAGGAGGACCAGGTTAGGCCGGAAACTAAGAGTCCCAGCGGTCCCGATTGGGGCGATAAAGTTTCCCGTATCTCCATCAACCCGAAGCCCGTGCTGGCGGATTGCTGCTGCATGCGCAGGACGAGCAATGAGGATTACATTCTGGCCGGTACGATGAAGGAGCGCGCCTAATGCACTGCCAATGGCACCTGCACCAATTACTGCAATACGACGGATAGCATGTTCCTTTAACCTTGCCACCTTACCTGTCACCTTGAGACCCCCCCGTGGGAGGAAAGAGTAAGCAGCGAGGGTCAGATTTCACTTAGAATTTGTTCAATGATGCCTGACAGCACTCTCAGCCATTTTTAATATACCTATTCCAAAAAATTGATGAAGGAAAATTTGGGGGAGGAAGAGCCAAGACAACCACCTGCGATTTCACCTCCTGCTCTACACTCCGCGACAACTCTAAGAGTAAATGACTACGCTTAGAAATGTGCATAAAAAAAGCAGGGCCAGTTGTCTGATCCTGCCTTTGATATCTCACAATTGTAGCTGACGCGCAGACTCTCACTCCAATCCGATCTGATTTCCCCTCCCTCACCACTTTGGGATCTTGAGGGGTTCACCAGTGCCAGTTTCACTTTGATCGGGAGCCCCAGGGGTAGCAACGTGGGAAGTCCGCTCGGCTCCGGGATCTTCCTGGGTGCGATCCTTGGACTCGCGACGGACACCCGCTCCAGGTCTCTCTCCTCCAGCACCGCCACACAGAAGTAGCCTAGCGCCGCCCGCTCATGGACGCCGGGTGGCCAGGCAGCTGAAGGCGCTTGCCGGTATCCGTCACCTTCGTACCGTCCACCCTCAGGATGGACACGTCCTTGTCCAGGAAATTGCCGACGTAGAGGTATTTTCCGTTAGGGCTGAAGACTGCCCCCTCGGGAAGGCCCCGCACCTCCACCTCGCCCACCTTTGTCACCTTCTTGCCGTCGATCTTGAGCACCACCACGCTGCCGTTGCGGTTATAGAACCAAGCGGCCTTAGCCGAGTTGCTGCCCCGCAACAGGAGTGCCACGGCGATCTTGCCCGTGGGGCTGATGACGAAACCCTCTGGCCCATCCCCGACCACGACATGGTCAATGACGCGCGGGGGGTTTGCCTCCATGTCGATGACACTAACCGTGTCCACCTGTCCGTCCGCGGCCCCCGAGCAGCCGTTGTTGGCGACGATGGCCAGCTTGCCGTTCGGGGTGACGCCGATGTTGTAGGGCCAGAGGCCGACATTCATGTCATACTTCGTGTAGGTCACCTTCTGCCCGTCCACGTCCAGCAGCGCCACCTTGTGCCCGGGGAACTTGACCGCCAGAGCGCGCTTTCCGTCCGGCGTGAAGGCCACTGCCGCTACCTGTTCGCCCATGGGCACTGTATCCACCAGCTTCACGTCCTTCCCCTGGATGGACAGCACGCTGATGGAGTTGTCCGCCCGGTTGGTCACCACCGCCAGGTTGCCGGCCCGGTTGATGTCGAGGCCTGAGGGCTGCTTGCCCACCTCGACGGTGGCGATGTGGCTGGCCGGGCTTGTCGTGAGATCGATGACGTAGAGCTTGTTGTCGGGTACGAACTTCCACCCCGCCCCATCCGGCACGTGGTTGACGGAGTTCGCCACGATAGCCAGTCGCCCATCCGGCGTGATGGCCAGGTTCACCGGCGGGCCGAAAACCGAGTTAGTCAGCGGAAGGTTGCTGACGATCCGCGGCGATTCCGGCGTGGAGATGTCCACGATGGAGACCGTGTCTTTGCCGGGGCCCATGAGCACGAGCTTTCCCGCGTCGTTCCACGTCACTTTCTCGTCGTTGCCGATGATCATGAGCTGCGCGCTGGCAGCCAAGGGAAAGACCAGAACCAGCATTAGGAATGCAAGGGTTGATCGGACTCCGGTACGCTTCATGACTGTCTCCTTTCTTTTTTGATAAGAACTCACTTTGGGGTAAGATAAGCATACGAAAAACAGGGTTGAATGTCAAAACAAAAAGATTACAAGTTATAGAGGGATGTTTTAGGCCAGTATTGCAGCAAACGATAACGATCATCAAATGAAATCTTGCATCATGGTCGCAATCTGTCAGCCAATGACTTCAGGAAGAATTTTGCTGCCTTCCACGTCGCATATCACTCAAAATCAGAGGCTCATATCATTAAAAAATGCACTACCTCAGTGGCGGCTTGTTTTCTTCGAGTTCGATTTCAAGCGCTTCGAGGATGCGTGATACCATCCCGTAATATCCAATCGTTGTCGTCAGCTCGATGACCTGCTCTTCAGTGAGAAACTCCCTGATCGCATTAAATGTTTTTTCTGAGACACAGATATTCTGTGTGACCTCATCGGTATACTGAAAAACCGCCCTTTCCTGAACGCTGAAGAGGGATGAATCTTTCCATCGGTGCAGCGTTTCGATCTGCTCGTCTGTGAGCCCTGCCTTGAGCCCGAGAGGTACATGCTGCGTCCACTCATAGGTGGCTTCTGCCAGATCGCCAACAAGGATGGCATTCCCGAGCCGCAGGAATGCCCTGCCCACATTTGGGCAGTGAGCCATGACCTTGTGTATGTTAAGGACTTGACCTCCGCGCTCCTCCATGCTTTGAAAAACGCGCTTCAATTCATCACTGACCTGATCTTTTGAGGGAATCGATACTCTTGCCATGAATGCATATCTCCTGTCTCTATAATGTCTTGTAGTTCACCCAATCTTAGCGCATTGCCCGCCATCAACCGGAAGGATGACTGAGGTGATGAACTTGGCTTCGTCGGAAGCAAGGAAGAGAGCTGCATAGGCTGTGTATCCCAGGCGTCGCCCATGCCTCCCTTGAGGGGCACGCTTTTATCCCTGATCTTAATCAGTTCATCCTTATCGATGCCCCTGGCCTGCGAGATGCCTTCAATCGCCATCGGTGTTTTCATGAGGCCGGGCATGATGGCGTTGACGCGAATGCCTTTCTTCGCGTACTTCATGGCAATCGAATGGGTCAGGGCATTCACGCCGGCCTTCGATGTCTTGTAGGCCAGCATGCTCACGGCACAGACAGCAGCCACGGACGAGATATTTATAATGGAACCCCGTTCCTGTTGCTCCATGACGGGGAGAACATACTTACAGGTGAGAAACATCCCTTTGAGATTCACCCTGAAGATACGATCCCAGTCATCTTCGGAAAACTTTACCGGCCCTGCATCGCCTTTGCCCCCAATTCCCACGTTGTTCACGAGGATGTCGATTCGATCGTATTGTTTAACGCAGGCATCAACCATAGCCTGACAATCCTCTGATTTTGTGACATCGGCTTTGAAGGCAAAGGCTTCGCCATTTTCTTTTTTGATCATGGCTTCCGTTTCGGAGGCTGATTCCAACCGCCGGTCGACGAGCATGACCCGTGCCCCCTCCCGGGCGAAGAGCACAGCCATGGCCCTTCCGTTTCCGATCGTGTCCCCCGGGGTCTGCCCGGCCCCGACGACAATGGCAACCTTAGCCTGTAAGCGGTTTCCCATATCATCCTCCATGACGTACTTTGACAGGAAGCTCTCTATTGTGAAAGGAAGTATAGGAAAACTGGTCATGTCTGTCAATCCAGTTCCATGCGTCGACAGGATTAATGGAAAAATTCGCTTGAAAAGAGGCATCTAAGCTGATAAAAGATTAGGATGAAGATTGGGCCAACTTTTTTAAACGCCTGATTGAGAAGCGGAATTGATCAATGCCGAAGCAGAAGCTAAATGGAATCGAAATATATTACGAAGTGCACGGCCAAGGAGACCCCTTGGTTTTAATAATGGGTCTCCGCCGGAATGTCGAGTGGTGGTATCGCCAGATTCCCGCTCTGTCGAAGCATTTTAAGGTCCTGGTTTTTGACAACCGGGGGGCTGGCCGCACAGACAAGCCGAAGATGGATTATTCGATCCAACTGTTTGCCGACGACACGGCCGGGCTGATGGAGACACTCAGCATAAGAGAAGCCAACATCTTAGGTGTCTCCATGGGAGGCTACATCGCTCAGGAACTTACTCTCAACTATCCGGATAGGGTGAAGCGTTTGGTATTGGCCTGCACGGGTCCCGGCGGTGAAAAAGCAGTGCTCGCGAGCCCGGAGAGACTGAAGAAGTTCACCGCTAACGAGGGATTGACGCCGGAAGAGATCTTAAAAAAGGATATGGACATCTATTTTTCTGATGAATACATCGTGAAAAATCAAGAAAAAATGGAAGAATTCATCAAGATTTCACTTCGGTACTATCAGCCCCTGGATGCCTTTGAGCGACAGTTCGCCGCCTGCCTTAGGCATGACACGGTGAATCACCTCAGCCGGATAGATGTTCCAACCCTGATCCTGACAGGCGATGATGATCCCCTGGTCCCTCCGGAAAATTCTAAGATATTAAATGCACTGATTCCCCGTTCGGAATTGATCTTCTTCCCTGGTAAGAGGCATTGTTTCTTTATTGAAGAGGCTGACCGGTTCAATCAGATGGTGATCGGTTTCTTCCAATCGAAAAGTTGACATTCATCCGTTGCTTTGATAAAAGATTGGACGAACATCCAAGTTTGATCAAAAAGGAGGTGAGATAAGAACACCATTAACTCTGCTTTGATGGAATGGACCATCAGAAAAGAAGGAGGGAGGAATTATGTCAAAGAGGATCTTGAGGAGAAAAGTTTTAGGGTATATGGTTACCATTGCGATGACGACCTTATTTGTTGGCGTGAGTATGGACGCCATGGGTCAGGCCAAAAGACCGATTCCTACCACACCTATCAAGATTGCAGCGGTCAGTTTCCTCACCGGCGCGGCAGCAGCTCCCTTTGGCATCCCCGGCGAGAACACGTTCAAGATGTGTGCTGATGAAATCAATAAAGGAGGAGGAATACTCGGTCGAAAGATTGAGCTCATGAGCAAGGATGAGGCGGGCGGCGTGGATGCGCAGGTCAAGCTTGCCAGAAAATTGATTCTCGAGGACAAGGTGGATGTGGACCTGGGTTATATTTCATCTGCTTCCTGCCTCGCGGTCCTTCCCCTTGCAGACGAGACGGGTGGTTTGATCGTTGCCTATGACTGCGGAACCCATGAGCTGATGGAAGGACCGAAATCTCCGTTTGAGGTTCCGAAATTTAAGTTGGGTTTTAAGAGCTCGGCGCATCTGGGCATTGACAATATCGGCTTAGCGCTCTTCATCAAGAAATATTATCCGAACATTAAAAAGGTGGCCGGGATAAACCAGGATTATGCGTGGGGACGGGATAGCTGGCTGATCTTCGAGACAGCTATGAAGAAACTGATGCCCAACGTACAGGTGGTAAAAACATTGTGGCCTCCGCTCGGCAACACAGACTTCACTGCCCATATCAGCGCGCTCATGGGAGCAGAGCCGGATATCGTCCACTCCTCTCTCTGGGGTGGAGACGCGGTCACCTTCACAAAACAGGCTCTTGGAATGGGTTTTTTTAAGAAGATTAGAATGGCGTATTCACGCGGTGAGCCCTATCCTCAAGAAGTGGGAAAGGATTATCCGGAAGACCAGATTATCTGCTGCGCCGGAACTCACTACTTTCTGTTTACGCCTCCGGACAAAACAAGCGCAGCCCTGCAGAAATGGTTTGTGGCCGAGTATCGCAAGAGATATGGGAAATACCCGAGCTATCCCTGTTATCATGCCTATCAGGCGCTGTATGCCTATAAAAATGCCGTAGAGAAGGCTGCAAAGACAGCGGGCGGCTGGCCGACGATCGATGAAATTGCTAAGGCGATGACCGGTTTGACGTTCCCCTCTCCTTCAGGCCCTATAACGATCAGAGAGGATCATAGTGCCATCGAAGATGTTTTAATCGGATTTTCAAAAATGACACCCAAATACCCCTTCCCCATTCTTGACCCAAAAAGGATGGAAATCTTTCCCGCCGCTCAGGTGAATGCGCCGGTTGGCATCAGAACAGTGGATTGGATCAATAGCTGGAAATAATGAATCTCTCTCACCTTAATTCCCTCTCCCGTCAGGGGAGAGGGATGGGTGAGGGGCTGGAAAATTTCAATGTGGGTGATTTACACACTGAACGGTCTCTATTTTGCAGCCCTTCTCTTTCTCACCTCGTTAGGGCTCAATATCATCTTGGGAGTTATGGGAATCCTTAACCTGGCCCATGGCTCTCTCTATGCAATTGGTGCCTTTATGGCTGCATGGACGATCATTCAAATTGCGACGAAAGCCCCGGCTTCGCTCCTCTTCCTATCGCTCCTCAGCGGATTAGTCCTTGCTGGGCTCGTTGGCTTCTTGATGGAAAAATCCTTGATCAGAGCCATGTACAAACGAACGCTGGAATACCAACTCTTACTCACCTTCGGGGCCCTTCTTCTTCTCGAAGACGTGATCAAAATGATATGGGGAGGACAGGCCTATTACGCCTCTGCTCCTTTCGATCTTTTAGGCAAGGTAAATATGTTTGGACATGTTTATCCAACATACTTTTTATTCGTAATGTTCATCACCTTTCTCGCAGGATTATTCGTTTGGTTTTTTATGGGAAGAACGAAAGTGGGAATCATGCTAAGAGCCATCTCCTTAGACAGAGAAATGGCAACAGGGTTAGGGCTGGATATCGGGAGACTCAGCACATTTGCCTTTGTGCTAGGGTCCGGATTGGCAGGGCTGGCGGGAGCTCTGGTGGTTCCCACCACCCCAGCGCTATTGGGCATCGGGATGGAGCCGCTCATCCTCGCCTTTATTGTCGTCGTGGTGGGAGGCCTAGGAAGCCTCAGGGGCGCTTTGGTAGGGGCTCTGCTCGTGGGTTTTACACGATCTTTCGGCATCGCCATCCTGCCAGAAATAGAGTTACCCCTATTATTTTTAATTGCAGGCATTATTCTTGTGGTGAAACCAGAAGGTCTTTTTGGGAGATAGAAGGTGCGCCTTAACGAAATGGTAAAAAAACCAAGATGGGCTGTCTATCTCGTAATCTTTATTGTTCTGCTTTTTATTCCTCGTTTCTTTTCTATCTTTAACCTGATGCTCTTCGAATATGGACTGACCTTTGCCATCGTTGGGCTGGGATTCAACCTGCTTTTGGGATATACGGGCTTGCTCTCTTTTGGCCACGGCGCCTATTTTGCAGTAGGAGCTTATACCGTTGGAATGATTGCCAAGTATCTTCCGGAAGCTTACTCCCTGGAGCTATTGATCCCGGCCGCCCTTCTCTTTTCGCTTATCCTCTCGGTCATCTTCGGTTTTCTCTGCGTAAGACATACAAAGATCTTTTTCTCCATCCTCGCCCTCTCTCTTTCCATGCTTCTCTATGCACTCCTCTTCAAGCTCTATCACATTACAGGAGGGTCTGACGGACTCCGTATCCCCCTTCCTACCCTCCTGGGTATGTCATTTAAAGGAATCAGAAGGCCGGAGTTTCTTTCCGGGACCTACTACTATTTTTTGCTGGTTTTATTTGCCGTCAGCTGCCTCATCATGAGAGGGATTGTCGGCTCTCCCTTTGGGAAAGCCCTCCAGGCAATCAGAGATAATGAAGTCAGAGCAGAGTTGATCGGTATTCGTGTCCGCCGGTATCGGCTTTACGCCTTTATCCTCTCCGGAATGTTCGTCGGGTTAGGCGGTGCCCTCTGGTCTTTCGTCAACGGCCATGTCACAGCAGACTTATCCCACTGGGTCTTTTCAGGCGAAATCGTCTATATGACATTGCTCGGGGGTTTCGGGATTTTTGAAGGGCCCATCGTCGGGGCAATCTTCTTCACCTACCTAAAATTATACGCGATGGGGAATACACAATATTGGATGTTCGTCATCGGCGGAACACTGATCGTTCTCGTTCTTCTCCTTCCCAATGGCGTCGCAGGAGCCTTTGCTATCCTGTTGGCTAAATTGAAAAGGAAGAAAACCCTTGGGGGAACCGCATGCTGACCGTAGATAGCTTGAAGAAATATTTCGGGTTTGTCCGGGCCGTGGACGATATTAATTTAGAAATCAGGGAGGGTGAGATTGTTTCAATTATCGGGACGAATGGAGCCGGGAAAACGACCTTAGTGAATCTCATCAGCGGGTATTTGAAGCCGGATGGCGGACGTATTCTGTTTTTCGATAAGGATATCACCTATGCTTCCCCCTACGTCAGGATCAAATTGGGTGTGGGCCGAAGTTTCCAGTTGATTCAGCTCTTCGGGAACTGTTCGGTCCTGGATAATGTGAGAACGGCTCTCTTCTCAAAATACGGGATGATCCGGAGGGCACTCTTGCCAGCGGATCGCTATTCCTCCGTAACGGATGAGGCCATGAAGATTCTCTACAATTTCAATATGGCGGATAAAAAGGACCTAACGCCAACCGGCCTTTCAGAAGGGGATTTAAAGATTCTTGATATCGCTATTGCCTTTGCACTGAAGTCGAAACTTCTCCTATTGGATGAACCGACCAGCGGAGTAGCCACCTCCGATAAATTCAAGGTGATGGATTCGATTGTGTCCGCCATCAAAAGGGAGGGGGTCTCCACGCTCATCATCGAACATGATATGGATATCGTTTCGGGATACTCGGACAGAGTGATTGTGATGCACGAAGGCAAGATCATGGCGGAAGGCAAACCGGACGAAATTATGGAAAATAAAGAGGTCAAGTCGACCGTATTTGGTATCGTGAGTTAATCCAGATGCTGCTCAACATCGAAAATTTAGACGTTTTTATCGGTTCAACCCAAATTTTAAGAAATATTTCAGTGGGGGTGAAGGAAGGAGAAATTGTCTGCCTCCTGGGTAGAAATGGCGCAGGAAAGAGTTCCATCATCAAGAGCACCATCGGTCTCTATCCCTCCAGGTCGGGCAAGATCATTTTCAAAGAAAAAGATATCACCTCTTTGTCCCCGCGAAAGAAAGTCCTTTCAGGAATCGGATACTCCCCCGAAGATACAAGAATATTTACGGAGCTTACCGTCGAAGAAAATATCAACCTCTCGACCTGGGTCACCGGAAAGGGGGACAAAGGGGAGGGATTCGGTTTTGAAAAAATCTTCACCATCTTTCCAGCCATTAAGAATTTCCTAACCCGGAGAGGACTCAATCTCAGCGGCGGGGAGAAGAAGATGGTCTCCATTGCCAGGGCATTAGCGCTCAATCCGTCATTGTTGCTTTTAGATGAGGCCTTTGAGGGGCTGGCTCCTCTCGTGGTCACTCATTTTATAGAAGCCTTAAGTCAGATTAGAGGATTGGGAGTGACCATCGTCTTGGGGGAGTCGAATATACGAATTGTATCCCAGGTCACAGAGAGGACCTACATCGTTGAGAGAGGAGAAATTATATTTGAAGGGCATCCCTTGGAAATTCTCGAAAACGAGAAGCTCTTAAAGCTTGTTGGGAAATAAAGAACCCGTCCACAGGGTGGGGCGTTCAGATCCGGTTTTAATAATCTCATCGGGAGGTTGGATACTATGACAGAAAAACTCAGCCTATTCAGAACAACCAGGAGAATCCTTTTCGGGGTCGGGTCTGCCGAGAAAACAGGCACAGAAGCTCAACTCCTCAAAGCCAAGAAGGTGCTGATCATCACCGATCCGGGCGTTATTCAGGCCGGTCTTCTTGAAGGCATTGAGAAATCCCTTCAATCCGCCGGGATTCCCTCTGCCATTTTTGACGGCGTGGAGCCTGATCCGAGAATTGAAGTGGTTGAAAAGAGCGTCGACAAGGCGAAGAAAGAAGGGATCAATCTCATCATCGGTTTTGGAGGAGGAAGTTCCCTTGATATCGCTAAAGTCACCTCCATCATGGTCGCCAATCCCGGGAAGATCGACAGCTTTTTTGGAATCGATCTTGTCCCGAATCCCGGGGTGCCCGTGATCCTCATTCCAACGACTGCGGGTACCGGAAGCGAAGTCACGCCCATTGCCATTTTATCCGATACCAAAGAAAAATTAAAAAAAGGGATTGTCACGCCTCATCTCTTCCCTGAGGTGGCCATTGTCGATCCCAAGCTGACCGTCGGGCTTCCTCCTTCCGTGACGGCTTTTACAGGAATGGATGCCTTAACCCATGCCATCGAAGCGTTCTATTCTATTAATGCGACGGATTTATCAGACCTCCTTGCCCTTAGAGCCATGGAACTCCTCTCAAAAAATTTAAGGATGGCTTATGCCCATGGTGAGAATCTGCCCGCGCGCTCGAGCACGATGGAGGGAAGCCTCCTCGCAGGGATCGCCTTTGCCAACGCCGGCGTCGGTGCCGTCCATGCTTTTGCCTATCCTCTCGGTGGAGAATTTCATCTGGCTCATGGGCTCACCAATACGTTGATGCTTCCGTATGTGATGCGTTACAATACGCTCGGATGCCCTTATAAGTTTGCTCGGATGGCAAAGGCTTTTGGGGAAAAGGTGGAAGGGCTCTCCGAGTTGGATGGAGCAGAAATGGCCGTAAAATTTGTGGAGCGCCTCTCTGATGACCTTCGAGTTCCGAGAAGGCTCAGGGATGTTGGAATTCCGGAAAATGCGATCCCCCGGTTAGCTGAGGCAGCTATGAAAGTGACCAGACTCCTGGCCAACAACCCGAGAAAAATAAGCCTCGAAGATGCGAACGCCATCTACAAATCCGCTTATTAGCCCTTTTGTTGAGTTCGGTAGAAATTGATCCGATCGGACCGCGTCATGAATCTTTTTATAGTAAGAGGAGAATAGGCACTCCATGAAGACCAATGAATCACTTTTGAATGAAAGAAACAAACACGTTCCTCAGGGTCCTTTCAATACCCATCCCATTTTCGCCGAAAAAGCCGAGGGAGCGACGATTACCGATGTGGAAGGGAAAAGGTATATTGACTTTGCAGGGGGCATCGGAGTGAACAACGTGGGTCACTGTGACAGAGAGGTATTAAAATCCATCCAGGACCAGATCCAAAAGTATATTCACCCCTGTTTCCATGTGGTCATGTATGAGTCCTACGTTGAATTAGCCAAAAGGCTTAATGAACTTACCCCCGGAGATTTCCCCAAGAAGACGATGCTCGCCAACAGTGGCGCGGAGGCTGTCGAGAATGCGCTTAAGATCAGCCGCCATGCAACCGGTCGGCCAGCCACCATCACGTTTGAGGATGCCTTCCACGGTCGTACGCTTTTAGGTTTGAGCCTTACGAGCAAGATGAAGCCTTATAAGTTCGGGTTCGGCCCCTACGCCCCGGAAATCTACCGAATGCCTTATGCATACTGCTACCGATGCGCTTTTGGCCTCGAGTATCCCTCCTGTGAATTAGATTGCGCCTATTTCTTAAAGGAATTCTTCCACACCCACATCTCTGCCGAGAATGTGGCCGCGTTGATCGTTGAGCCGGTCCTGGGAGAGGGAGGATTCGTCATCCCTCCCAAAGAGTATTTCAGGATCCTTTATAAGATCTGCAACGAAAATGGAATCGTCTTTATTGCCGATGAAGTACAGACCGGATTTGGTCGAACCGCGAAGATGTTTGCTATGGAACATTATGGAGTGACGCCCGACATTATTGTAATGGCCAAATCTATCGCCGGGGGGCTTCCTCTCAGTGCGGTCACAGGAAAGGCTGAGCTAATGGACCATCCTCAAGTAGGGGGATTAGGGGGCACCTTTGCAGGAAATCCAGTGGCCTGCCGTGCCGCTTTGACAGTCCTCGATCAGTTCAAGAACCTGAACCTTCTCTCGAAAGCTGAAAAAATCGGGAAGAAGGTTCTGGAGAAATTCAAAGAATTTCAGGAGCGCTACCCAGTAGTCGGTGATGTCCGTGGACTGGGGGCCATGGTGGGAATGGAATTAGTAGTGGACCGAAAGACAAAGGAACCCGCCACGGCTCTCACAAAACGTCTGATCAATCTTTGCCGCGAGAAGGGATTGCTGATGATCTCAGCGGGAACTTACTCGAATATCATTCGTCCTTTGATGCCCTTGGTCATCACCGACGATCAGCTTGACGAAGGGTTGAAAATGATCGGTGACGTCCTGGATGAGATAAACCCACCGTGATGCCTGGAGGGCCTTGTCTCATGACATTCCTTTTGACCAAGGGAGACCATACCATCTCAGACCGACAATCAAGCATCCAAGGAGGAACCGATGAGGGATAGATTTAGGGGAAGAGATTTTTTGAGCTTGATGGATTTTACACGGGAAGAAATCCTCGATATCCTGGAGGTCTCTTATGATTTGAAGAAAAAATGGGCCACGAAGGAACCCCATGAATATCTCAGAGGACGGACCTTTGCGGCGCTCTTTGAAAAACCCTCAACCCGCACAAGGAACTCTTTTCAGGTGGGAGTAGCGCACCTGGGTGCTCAAGCCATTTACATCCGCCCCGATGAATTACAATTATCACGAGGGGAATCGGTTCGAGACACGGCGATGGTACTGGATCGATATTATGATGCTCTCTTCATTCGGCCCGCCTCAGGGACGGGACAGGACCGAATCAACGAATTTGCAAAATTTATGAAGATTCCTGTGATCAATGCGTGCAGCGATTTTACCCATCCCTGCCAGGGGGTCTGTGATCTCATGACGATCTGGGAAAAGAAGAGAAGATTTGAAGGAATCAAGGTCGGCTGGTCGGGCGATCCATGGAATGTCTGCCATTCTCTGATGATTGGAAGCGCTTTGACGGGCATGGAGATGGTCATGGCTCTACCTGAAGGGCTCGATCCTCACCCAAAGGTGATGGAATTTGCCCAGGCCATGGCGAAAAAGAATGGCACCCGTGTCGTCGTCACACGAAACTTGGAAGAGGCGATGAGGGATGCAGATGTTGTGGTCGCCAACACGTTTCATAGCATGGCTCACGACGCGCAAAAAGAAGAACGGAAGAAAAAATTTGCTCCTTATCAGGTGAATGCGAGAACCGTCTCTGTCGCCAAGCCTGATTACATCTTCATGCACTGTGGCCCCGCCTATGTCGGGGAAGAGGTAACCGAAGAAATCATCTATGGCCCTCACTCGGTCTATTTTGATGAGGCGGAAAATCGGATGCATACGGAGAAAGCAGTCCTCGCCCTGTTTGTTGGATGAGACCCAGATAGCGGCAAACGAAGGAAATCAGGAGGAAGAATGAAAACGATAAAGGAGGATGGACGATGAAAACGAGCATTCCGTTCAAATTGTGTCTGTTGGTCTTTCTATGTTTCATGGTCTTGTCCTATGGGACAAGGATCAAGGCCGCAGAGCCCCCCATTCGCGTAGGGATCCTCGGTCCTTTCACAGGCTCCCTTGCATTTAACGCTGAAGAGATGAAGAAGGGAATGATGCTGGCTGTTGACGAGATCAACGCAAAGGGAGGACTCTGGGGAAGAAAGATCGAATTGATCTTTGGCGATACGGAGGCAAAGCCGGACAAAGGAGTGGCGGCGGTCAAGAAATTGATTACAAGGGACAAGGTTCTCGTTGTGGGCGGAGGTTATGCGAGCTCGGTCAACATTGCTACTTCCGAGGTCTGCCAGAATGAAAAGACCCCGATCGTGGTTGCCATTGCCATCAGCCCAACCATTACGAGCCGAGGGTTTGACTATGTTTTCCGAACCTCGCCCAATTCCCCTCAATTTCTTGCAGGAGTCAATGATTGGTTGGAAAGGGTGAAGAAACCCAAAACAGTTGCCTTCCTGATGGAGAATACGGACTATGGCCGGGATGGTGAAAAGATCTGGTCAGCTCTATCCAAGAAGATCGGAGCCCAAGAATTAGCCCACCTCTATTTTGAGATTGGAGACACGGATTTCACCACTCAGATCAGTAAACTGAAGGAACTGAAACCCGAGGTCACCTTCAACATCGCTTCGACGACGGAAGCGGCCTTAATCCAGAAGCAGGCAAAAGAACTGAATTTCGTCACTCAATGGATCGGCGTGGGCGGCCAGTTCACCGAGGCCTATTTCAAGATGGCTGGAACCACATGCCAGTATGCCATGGGCTCTTCGTTAGAGCCGACGTTGGCCATGAAAAATCCCGCCGTGGCTGAGTTCGTCAAACGATATGAGGTCAAATACCAGAAGGCCAGACCGGGCATCTTCTCCAGCCAGGGTTATGACAACATCATGGTCATTATGGATGCGATCAAGCGGGCTGGAAAACTGACTGGAGACCTTCAAGCGGACCGAGATCGCATCCGGGATGCCCTCAGAAAGACCTCGGTTGTGCTCACCCAGGGAAAGATCGAGTTTGACAAGACCGGTCAGGTTTACACCGTGACTCCCTCTCCTGTTCAGGTCCAACTCGTCGATGGGAAACCCCAGCTCTTCATCATCTATCCTCCGGAGAGGGCCGGGGCAACTTATCAAATCCCCCTTCCTTGGGACAAAAGATAACATGGGAATGGGCGAAGGGACATCCCGGGAAAGAGGGATGTCCCTTTTTTGGATGTGAAAGGGAATGGAATCCCTATTTCTGCAACAGGTCCTCAATGGCCTGATCGTCGGCAGCGTTTACTGCCTCATCGCCATCGGCCTGACGATGATCTTTGGGGTCATGAGAATCTCCAACTTTGCCCACGGCGACTTCTCCATGCTGGGGGCTTATTTCGCCATCTATTTCGTTCTCTTCCTATCCGGTTGGGCTGGATGGGTTGGCTCATTAGTTGTCGCCGCTGTGGGCGTGGGCCTCATCGGTTTTTTCGTGGAACGGCTTCTGTTCAGACCCCTTCTCACACGCTGGACAGACATCGACATCATCATGCTTTCTATTGGCCTCTTTATCTTTCTGGAAAACGGCGCCCGACTCTTCTTCGGGGCCGCGCCCAAGATGATTCCAGATCCCTTCCAGAGCAAAACGATCAATCTTCTTCTCTTCTCAACAAGCGAGATCCGGCTGATATGCCTCCTCTTCTCCTGCATCGCCATTTTCTTGCTTCAACTCTTCTTGACCAAAACCAAAACTGGGGTGGCTATCCGGGCCACGTCACAGAATAGGAATGCGGCTGCTCTCATGGGAATCAACATCAGCTTCATCTATTCTCTTACGTTTGTTGTGGGGTCTGCCCTCGCAGGTCTTGGTGGGGTCCTTTATGGAACGATTTTCGCCGTCTTTCCGATGATGGGAGCCATGCCCACCCTGAAGGCCTTTGCCGTGACGATCCTCGGGGGGATGGGGAATATCAGAGGGGCCGTCTTCGGAGGGTTTATTCTTGGCGTTGCGGAAACGCTCGGCGGAAACTACGTCTCGATGCAATATAAGAATGCGATCGGTTTTGTGATCATCATCCTCGTCCTCCTCATCATCCCGCAGGGCCTGTTCGGAGGGGGAGAGAAAAAATGACCGTCACGGATCAGGGGTTGAAATGAATCGTAGGCCCCTCAAATTACTTTTCATCGTCCTTGGAATCCTCATCGTCCTTGCTCTCCCCCTCATCATCCGGGACCGTTATTTTCAGCACCTCCTTGTGCTCTCAGGGATCTTCATTCTCCTCACCTCAAGCTGGAACCTTTTGGCCGGATATTCAGGACTACTCAACCTTGGCCACGCTGCCTTTTTTGGAATCGGGGGGTATTCTTCTGCATTGTTGGCTCTGAAACTCAACCTTTCTCCCTGGGTGGGACTTCCACTGGGGGGAACCATCGCCTCCCTCTTTGGAATCCTCCTCGGGATTCCCTCTTTCCGGCTGAGTGGCCCTTATCTGGCCATCACGACGATTGGCTTCTGTGAAATTCTGAGATTAGTTGCTATGAACTGGGTGAGCTTGACTCGGGGATCGCTTGGTCTCTATGGCATTCCTCCTCTCACCCCCTTCAATTTTTCGACAAATTTCTCTATTAAATTCGTCTCCGAACAGAACGCTTACTATGTCATCCTCATTTTCGTCTTTCTGACGCTCATCCTGCTGAACAGATTGATTCACTCGGAGTTTGGAATCGGTCTGAAGTCCATCCGTGAAGACGAGTTGGGGTCTCAATCCATCGGGATTGATACTTCGCGCTATAAGCTGACAGTCTTCATGATCAGCGCCTTTCTGGCTGGTTTTGCCGGTTCTTTCTATGCGCACTACGTCCGTTTAATCAGCCCTGAAATGATGACTCTGGGTGAAACCTTCAGTATCCTGACGATGGTCATGGTGGGAGGTCTGGGAACCCTGTTCGGGCCCGTGGTTGGAGCCATCTTGCTCACCTTCCTCTCAGAGGGTCTCAGATTCCTCGAAGACTTCGTCAAGATCGATATTCGTTTTGTCATCTATGGAGGA
>Ga0335081_10005298_pt1 | contig 20404 bp, 18 predicted proteins | sample Lox_Sample_35_FD_206713 | JGI IMG/M metagenome (GOLD analysis project Ga0335081, IMG submission 206713) | Soil microbial communities from Loxahatchee National Wildlife Refuge, Florida, United States - Lox_Sample_3.5 | ecosystem: Environmental > Terrestrial > Soil > Wetlands | place: USA... | reverse complement strand
CGACGCGTTCTATAAAGGCAGTACCGTGCGAGTTAGCGCGGGCAAGCCCGATAGAGAGGCTTATAGAGCATTCATTCAGGGGGCGATGGGTTTCGTCTCCATGAATTCAGTCAGAGCCGATGCCGAACGAAGAGCGATGGGAGGCCGCTATGCTCATCCGTGCGGTTGCTCGTACTCTTGCGGCGCCCCGAAGTCGGGGGGTCGATCAGCTGATTCGCTCGTGCCGACCGCGTTTCCATGCGGAGATGTCGCGACTCGCGCCGTCGTGCACGGCGAAGCCGATTCGGGCCGCAAGGCGGCTTCGTCGACCCCACTGCAGCAGGCGAGTGCGCCACGCTTTGCGTCGGGTGACATACAAGGCGATCGCGATATACATCCCGTACAGCGCGGTCAGTACGCAGAACACGATATTCGTCTTGTCCATTGCTCGCACTCAATGAAGCCGGTCAAGCCAGGGAACGTCCTGCGCTAGAGGCGCTCCCGGGGTGAGGCACAAGGGCTTCGCCTGACTCATGTAGGCGCTGACCAGGAAGGTCCCGGCACTGATCCACGGCAGATGCGAGGCGAGTCTTGCGGGATCGGCAAGCCGATTCTGCGGCGAGCCGATTCGCCCGCCGGCCGCGTGCGCAGTTCGAAATGTCGCGAGCTTCATGAGCCAGTTCTCCGCGTTATTTGCCTGCGAAGAAGATGCCGCCTAGGCAAGCGCTTCGGTAGACATCGTGGTGTGAGTATTTCCTGCGCGGCAGCGGTCATTAACTCACAACGCTCTAACGACTCACCGTCTTAGCATTCCTCTTCTGAACAGTCGACGGACCGGGTGTGCGCAATGGCTGATATGGACAGATTGAATGGAGTGCTCGGCGTCATGAGTCTGCTGTTTGCGGTCTATGTTGCGATCGCGCTGTGGTTCTCGTGGCGACGGGACGCGGCGCGGAGCAACGGACATCGTCCGCGCAAGCCTCGCGCGTTGGGTCAGTCGATTTCTGTGTTTCGTCAGTGGCGCAGGTAGCGCCGGAAGAGCCACCATGAAGTTAAAAGACATATCGAGCGTGACTGCAGCCGCAATCGCGTTGGTCGCGCCGCTAACGTTGATCGCGGCGGAGTCTGGCACCGCGCCTGCGCCAGCGCCGGCGCCCGTCCCCAGCCTCAGCGATAGCCTCACGGCGTGGGGGCTGACGGCTAACGGATACGTCGCGAGCTCGTACTACCACTCGAACGGCTACCCAGGAAGCGTTCACCAATTCGATGTCCAGCACGATACGTTTCAGCTGGACCAGGCCGGGTTGCAACTGGGCTACCAGCCGAAGTCCGGATTCGGCGCGCTGGTCGACGTGATCGCCGGTGAGGACGCGAGGATTCTCCACGTTGCCGAAGATGGCAACGACAGCACCATCGACGTGCGCCAGGCGTTCGTTCAATACGCGAGTGGCGCACTGACGGTGATTGGTGGGAAGTATGTGACACTCGCGGGAGCGGAAGTCATCAATCCGACTCTCAATACGAACTTCTCGCGCTCGCTCCTGTTCGTCTATTCGGAGCCGCTGACCCACACGGGTGTCCGCGCGACCTATGCGCTCACGGATACGTTCAGCGTCATCGGTGGCGTCAATAATGGATGGAACACGACGTCCACTTCATATGGGTCCAAGACAGGCGAGGCCGGCATCGCGTGGACGCCGAACAAGGTCTTCTCGCTCACAACTCAGGCCTACTTCGGCAAATTCGGCCCTTCGTTAGATGCGCCGCGGACGCTGGTGGATGTGGTCGCAACCTGGAACGCGACCTCGGCGCTGACTGTCATCGTCAACTTCGACTATGACAGGCAGGACGGGGTCTCCGGGGCTCCAAGCGCGACTTGGAATGGAACGGCCCTGTATTTGAACTACGCGTTGAACGATCAGTGGCGCGTCTCAGTGCGCGCGGAGTACCTGGACGACAAGGACGGGTTCCTGACGGCGACCACGGGCCAGACTCTGAAGGAGGGCACTGTGACGCTCGGATATGCCCCGGCGAAGAGCTTTGAGCTACGAATGGAAATCCGCTACGACAAGGCGCAGACCGATCTGTTTCAACGGACGGCCGCCACGGGGCCTGAGGGTGAGACCTTCGGCAACAACCTGACCGAGGTGGCTCTGCAGGGCGTATACAAATTCGGGAGCTAGCCGGGCTCGTAGGTACATATCCTCACACGGAACTCACACGCGCAGCAGTAGATTAGACGCGCCTTTACCGGCGCGGAGTACGCAAGATGGATGCCATGTTCATTCTGATCATTGTGGTGCTGTACGCAGCCACGCATTGGCTGGTCAAGGCGCTGTCCCGCCTCGGGGGTGTGGAATGAGCGCTATCTACGTGGTGAGTGGGCTGCTCTCGCTCGGCCTGTTTGTGTACCTGCTGTACGCGATGTTCAAGCCGGAGAAATTCTGATGACGGCCTCAACACTGGCGCTGATCGGCACCTATCTGGTTGTCACGCTGCTTCTGGTGAAGCCAGTCGGACTGTACATCGCTAATGTGATGGAAGGCCGTCCGATATGGCCGCTGCGCATTGGTGCTCCGATTGAGCGGTTTATCTATCGACTGTGTGGGACGGACGCCGCCACGGAGATGGGCTGGAAGGGCTACGCCGTTGCGCTCATTGTCTTTAACGCAGTGGGTGCGCTGGCGGTGTACGCCCTGCAGCGGCTGCAGATGTGGTTGCCACTGAACCCGCAGGCGTTTGGGAACGTATCGCCGGACTCTTCATTCAACACGGCCGTCAGCTTCATCACCAACACCAACTGGCAGGGTTACTCGGGCGAGTCCACGATGAGCTATCTCACGCAGATGGCCGGACTTGCCGTACAGAACTTTCTTTCCGCGGCAACGGGTATCGTGGTCGCGGTGGCGCTCATCCGGGGTTTCGCGCGCCGCGACGCAAAGGCGATCGGTAACTTCTGGGTCGACATGACGCGCACAACGCTTTACGTGCTGCTGCCGATCTCGACGCTCCTTGCTCTCCTGCTCGTCGGCCAGGGCGTCGTACAGAATTTCTCGGCCTACAAGGACGTGACGACCATCGAGACGCTGGCCTATCAGCAGCCGAAGGTCGATGCCGCCGGCAATGCCGTCAAGGACAAAGACGGCAACCCGGTGATGGAGAATGCCTCGACCCAGAAGCAGACGCTCCCCATGGGCCCCATCGCCTCGCAGGAGGCGATCAAGGAGCTCGGCACCAACGGCGGCGGGTTCCTCAATGCCAACTCGGCCCACCCGTACGAGAATCCGACGGCAGTCTCGAACTTCCTCGAGATGCTCGCAATTATTCTGATCCCTTCAGCCCTCACGTACACCTTCGGGCGCATGGTCGGCGACACGCGCCAGGGTTGGGCCATTCTGGCCGCCATGGCGATCCTCTTCGTGGCCGAGCTCTCAATCGCTGTTCACAGCGAGCAGCTCGGCAATCCCCACGTGGCGAAGCTCGGCGTGGATCAGACCGCAAGCCTGCTGCAGCCGGGCGGGAACATGGAAGGCAAGGAGGCGCGCTTTGGGATCGGCGCCTCGGCGCTGTTCGCCACGATCACGACCGGAACCTCCTGCGGGGCGGTCAACTCCATGCACGACTCGTACACACCCCTTGGTGGATTCGTGCCGCTCTTCAACATGCAGCTGGGCGAGGTCGTGTTCGGCGGCGTCGGCACGGGACTCTACTCGATGCTGATCTTCGCGATCGTCGGCGTGTTTATCGCGGGCCTCATGATCGGGCGGACCCCCGAGTACCTCGGCAAAAAGATCGAAGCGTTCGAGATGAAGATGAGTTCCGTCGCGATTCTGGTGATGCCGTTCATCGTACTGACCGGAACAGCTGTCGCGGTGAGCGTGACGGCCGGCCAGGCAGGCGTCGCTAACCCGGCTGCCCACGGGTTCGCGGAGATCCTGTATGCCTTCAGCTCCGCGAGCAATAACAATGGCAGCGCGTTTGCCGGCATCTCGGTGAACACACCCTTCTACAATACCGCGCTCGGTCTTGTGATGTGGCTGGGTCGGTATTGGCCGATTGTGGCGGTGCTCGCCATCGCAGGGTCGCTCGCGGCGAAGAAGCGCGTCCCGGTCACTGCCGGCACGATGCTCACGTACGGACCGACTTTCGTCATTGTGCTCATCGGCACGGTGCTCCTGGTCGGCGCGCTGACCTTCGTGCCCGCGCTCGCCCTGGGACCGATCGTCGAACACCTCATCATGTGGGGCACCTGATATGGCTGAGATGATTCAAACTCCGCACGCACCCTCGACACCGGCACCGCTCGCTCCGCGGCCTACGGCTCGTCATAAGCTGTCGATGTTCGATCGCTCGCTGCTGTGGCCCGCCGTGGTGGATGCGTTGCGCAAGCTCAACCCGCGCATCCAGTGGCGCAACCCCGTGATGTTTGTCGTCTACATCGGCAGCATCCTGACGACGGCTCTGTGGGCGCAGGCACTCGCCGGGAAGGGCGAGGCGCCGAGCTGGTTCATCTTCAACGTCGCCATCTGGTTATGGTTCACGGTGCTGTTCGCGAACTTTGCCGAGGCGCTGGCGGAGGGTCGCAGCAAGGCACAGGCGGCGGCCCTGCGCGGCTTGAAGCAGGCTGTGATGGCCAAGAAGCTGGCTGCGGCGAGCGATCGCACGCGCCATTCGCGCGTCCGCGCGAACGAGCTGCGCAAGGGTGATGTGGTGCTGGTTGAGGCTGGCGACTACATGCCGGGGGATGGGGAGGTCATCGAGGGCGCGGCTTCCGTGGACGAAAGTGCCATCACCGGGGAATCCGCCCCGGTCATTCGCGAGTCGGGTGGGGATTTCTCCTCGGTCACGGGCGGCACACGCGTGCTGTCCGACTGGATCATCGTGCGGATCAGTGCCAATCCGGGCGAGTCGTTCATCGATCGCATGATCGCCATGGTCGAGAGCGCCAAGCGCCAGAAGACCCCCAATGAGATCGCGCTGACGATCCTGCTCGTCGCGCTCACCCTGGTCTTTCTGTTCGCCACCGCGACGCTGCTGCCGTATTCGCTTTACAGCGTCGCGGTGGCCAAACTGGGCACACCGGTCACGATCACCGCGTTGATCGCACTCCTCGTGTGCTTGATTCCGACGACAATCGGCGGGCTGCTGTCTGCCATCGGCGTCGCAGGCATGAGCCGTATGATGCAGGCGAATGTCATAGCCACCTCCGGACGAGCCGTCGAGGCGGCGGGCGACGTCGACGTTCTGCTTCTGGACAAAACCGGCACGATCACGCTCGGCAATCGTCAGGCCGCCGCGTTCATACCGGTAGCGGGCATCAAAGAGGAGGACCTCGCAGATGCCGCGCAGTTGGCCTCGCTCGCCGATGAAACGCCCGAAGGGCGCAGCATTGTGGTGCTCGCAAAGCAGCGCTTTAATCTGCGTGAGCGCGATCTGCAGTCGCTGGCGGCGACGTTCGTGCCATTCTCGGCGCACACCCGCATGAGCGGCGTGAACATCGGCGAGCGGCAGATCCGCAAGGGCGCACCCACTGCGATCCAGAAGCACGTCGAAGGACTCGGTCAGGTATTCCCGAAGAGCATCCTCAGCACCATTGATGAGATCGCGCGCCGCGGCAGCACCCCGCTGCTGGTGAGCGATGGGGCCCGAGTGCTCGGCATCATCGAGCTCAAGGACATCGTCAAAGGCGGCATCAAGGAGCGCTTCGGGGAGCTGCGGCGCATGGGCATCAAGACCGTCATGATCACCGGCGACAACAAGCTCACGGCTGCCGCAATTGCCGCCGAAGCCGGTGTCGATGACTTCCTGGCGGAGGCGACGCCGGAAGCGAAATTGAAGCTCATTCGCGAGCACCAGGGGCAGGGGCGACTGGTGGCGATGACGGGCGATGGAACCAATGATGCCCCCGCACTCGCGCAGGCCGATGTGGCCGTCGCCATGAACACCGGAACCCAGGCGGCGAAAGAAGCCGGCAACATGGTCGATCTCGACTCCAACCCCACCAAGCTCATCGAGGTGGTGGAGACCGGCAAGCAGATGCTCATGACGCGCGGCTCGCTCACGACGTTCAGCATCGCGAACGACGTGGCGAAGTACTTCGCGATCATCCCGGCGGCATTCGCGACCACTTATCCGCAGCTCAATGCGCTTAACGTCATGCACCTCGCGAGCCCATTCTCGGCGATTCTTTCGGCCGTGATCTTCAACGCGCTGATCATCGTGGTGCTGATTCCACTGGCGTTGAAGGGCGTGAAATACCGGCCGCTCGGCGCCGCCGTGCTCCTGCGCCGTAATCTGCTCATCTATGGATTGGGTGGCATTGTGATTCCGTTCCTGGGCATCAAGCTCATCGACGCGGGTCTCGTGCTCACCCATCTCGTATAAAGAGGACACTGACATGAGTTCCCTCATTCGTCCGGCGGTCGTGCTGTTTCTGATCATGACGGTGATCACGGGTATCGCGTACCCGCTGGTCGTCACCGCAATCGCCCGGGTGGTGTTTCCCGACCAGGCTGGCGGCAGCCTCATCCTGAAGGACGGCAAGACCGTGGGTTCGCGGCTCATCGGGCAGAACTTCAGCGATCCCAAGTACTTCTGGAGCCGCCCGTCGGCCACCTCGCCCCAGCCCTACAACGGCGTTGCCTCGACTGGCTCGAATCTGGGACCGCTTAATCCGGCCCTGACGGACGGCATCAAGAAGAACATCGACGCCCTGCATGCCGCAGACCCCACCAACCAGGCGCCGGTTCCCGTGGATCTGGTGACCGCCTCCGGCAGCGGCCTTGATCCGGAAATCAGTGTGGCGGGAGCAAACTATCAGGCTGCGCGGGTGGCGCGCATCCGGGGATTGTCGGCGCAGACGGTTCAAGGTCTCATCCAGTCCCACACGCAGGGCAGGTGGCTGGGTGTTCTGGGTGAGCCGCGTGTCAATGTGCTCGAGCTCAATCTGGCGCTGGATGCGCTCGTGCCCGCTAAACACTAAACGGGCTGAACTCGCCTCACCGCGGGTCTTCGAGCGATACTGCGCCCAAGGCCCATGAACGAACACCGCCTCGACCCTGATCAGCTCCTCGCGCACATCAAGGCGGAAGAGGCGCGCGCGAAACGCGGACGCCTGCGGATCTTCTTCGGCGCCTCCGCCGGTGTCGGTAAGACGTATTCGATGCTGGAGGCGGCGCGCGGTGCGCGCTCGACCGGCACGGATGTCGTCGTCGGCTACGTCGAGCCGCACGGTCGCGTCGAGACCGAGCGCCTGCTTGAGGGTCTCGAACGACTGCCCACGCTGGCGGTCGCATATCGCGGAATCACGCGGCATGAGTTCGATCTCGATGCGGCACTGAAGCGTCGTCCCGCCATCCTGCTCGTCGATGAGCTCGCGCATTCCAATCCGGTAGGCGGCAAGCCGGCGCCGCGTCATCCGAAGCGCTGGCAGGACGTGGAGGAGCTGTTGGAAGCGGGCGTCGACGTCTGGACCACGGTCAACGTCCAGCACCTTGAAAGTCTCAACGATCTGGTGGCGCAAATCACCGGCGTGCGTCAGCGCGAGACGTTGCCGGATCGCGTATTCGACGAGGCGGACGAGGTGGAGCTCATCGACCTTCCGCCGGATGATCTCCTCGCGCGTCTGCGCGCCGGCAAGGTATACGTGCAGGATGAGGTGGCGAACGCCGTCGAGCGCTTCTTTCGCAAGCCCAACCTCCTCGCACTGCGAGAGATTGCGCTGCGCCGGGTCGCTGACCGCGTCGAGGCCGCGGCACGCGCATCGGCGGCGATCGAGCGGGTGGGTCGGCCGAGGCTCGCGGGTGAGCGCATCATCGTCGCGACCGGCCCGGATGCGCAGTCGGAACAGTTGGTCCGGGCGGGCAAACGCCTGGCAGATGCGCTGGATGCAGACTGGACCGTAGTCTACGTCGAGACGCCGGCTTTGATGAATCTGTCGGAGGCCCAGCGTAACCGCCGCATCGAAATCTTGCGCCTCGGCGAGTCTCTCGGCGCCGACACGGTGACGCTCAACGGTCCCACGGCGACTGAGGTGCTGCTGGAGTACGCGCAAACGCGCAATGCGACGCGCGTCATTCTGGGCAGTCCGAAACGTTTCGGCTGGCGCGCGTTGATACGGCCCTCTACGGCGACCGAGCTTGCGCGTCGGGCCCGCGGCTTCGATGTCACTACGGTTGCACCGACCGACCGCAACCGGCCAAACCGGGCTCGCTACGGTGGCACCGATAGCATTCGCCAACCGATCCGCTGGAACCGCTACGCCCGAGCGGTCCTGGTCAGCGTGGCCTGCACGGCGATCGGATTCTTCCTATATCCGCACTTCGAGCTGGTCAATCTCGTCATGGTCTACCTGCTCGGGGTGACCATCGTGGGACTTCGGCTCGGCCGCGGCCCCTCCGTGCTCACATCGGTGCTCAATGTCGCCGCGTTCGACTTCTGCTTTGTGCCGCCGCGTTTCAACTTCGCCTATGCCGACGCACAGTACTTGGTCACTTTCGCGGTCATGCTGACCGTGGGACTGGTGATCGCGAACCTGATGGCGAGCGTGCGCCAGCAGACGCGTGTGGCGGGAGCCCGCGAGCGGCGCACCGCACTGCTGTATGCAATGAGCCGCGAGCTTGCCGCGACCCGCGGTATCGGACACCTGGCCCGGGTGGCCGTGCGACACGTCGCCGAAGTGTTTGCCTGCAAGGCCGTGGTGCTGCTGCCCGTCGACGGTGGCAAGCTGCGCTTTCCTGCAGAGCGCCCCCTCGAGCAGTCTTTGCAGGGCGCGGATCTGGCCGTCGCCCAGTGGGTTGCAGACCATGGTCGCCAGGCCGGGCTCGGCACCGACACGCTCGCAGCCGCACCGGCGCTTTATGTGCCGCTGGGCGATGCGCAGCGGCGCCTCGGCGTGATTGCGGTGCTTCCAAGTAATCCGCGGCGCGTGCTGCTGCCTGAGCAGCGTCATCTCCTCGAGACTTTCGCCGGTCAGATCGGTATTGCACTGGAGCGTGCGGAGCTCGCCGAGCGGGCTGAGTCAGCTCGGTTGGCGGCCCAGAGCGAAAGCCTGCGCAACACGCTGCTGGCCTCGATCTCGCACGATTTACGGACTCCTCTTGCAGTCATGGCCGGGGCCGGCAGCACGCTCGCCGAACGCGGGGAGTCCCTCGACGCGGCGACTCGCCAGTCGCTGGCGCGTTCCATCGAGGCCAAGGCGCGTGACATGTCGGATCTCATCTCCAACGTGCTGGACCTGGTTCGATTCGAGTCCGGTCAGGTGACGCTACGGCGCGACTGGGAGAGCCTCGACGAGCTGGTGCACAACGCGCTCGACGCCGCGGGCGGGCGACTGGACGGCTATGCCGTGGAGCTGCGCGTGCCCGCCGAGCTTCCGCCCGTGCACGTGGATGCGAAACTCATCTTGCAGGTGTTCTCCAACCTGTTCGACAACGTGGTGAAATACACTCCGCCGGGTACGCGGGTCACGGTCACTGCGGCCGTCGAGGGAGCCGTCGTGCGCGTCACGGTGGATGACAACGGCCCAGGCCTGCCGCCGGGCGACCCCGCGCGGCTCTTCGAGAAGTTCCAGCGTGGCCATGAGGAAGGCACGATCGTCGGCGTGGGCCTGGGGCTTGCCATCTGCCGAGCCATCGTGCGCGAGCACGGGGGGGAGATTACGGCCGGCAACAAGCCCGGTGGTGGAGCGAGATTCGAGTTTACCCTGCCGCTGACCGAGTCATCGGCCGAGTGGACTGCTCGGCCATGACCGAGGCCATGCATCGGATCCTCGTTGTCGAAGATGATCCGTCCATTCGCAATGTGCTCAGAGCGCTTTTGGAATCGGAACAGTTCCGCTTTGTCGAAGCCCCAACGGCAGCACGTGCCGAGATCGAGGCTCGGGCGCACAAGCCGGATCTGCTTCTCGTCGACCTCGGATTGCCCGATGGAGATGGATTGACCGTGATACGGCACGTGCGCGAATGGTCACCTGTGCCCATCATCGTCTTGTCGGCGCGAATCACGGAGGACCAGAAGATCGCCGCACTGGATGCCGGAGCGGATGACTACGTGACCAAGCCCTTCAGCGCACCGGAGCTGCTCGCGCGGGTGCGCGCTGCGCTGCGACGCGGCGTTCGTGGGACTGAGCTCACCCCTCAGCTCAGATTCGGGGATGTGCGCGTGGATCTTGCCCGCCGGACCGCGCAGGGTCCGTCCGGGGAGATTCATCTGACTCCGCTCGAGTACCGCGTGCTTGAATGCCTGGCGCGCCATGCGGGATTCATCGTGACGCACAATCAACTGGTGCAGGAAGTGTGGGGTCCGCATCAGCAGGACACGCGGGGCCTGCGCGTCTGCATCAAGAATCTCAGGAGCAAGCTGGAGCCGCAACCGCATCGGCCGAAGTATCTGGTGACAGATCCTGGCCTTGGCTACAGATTGCGGCCGGATGAGGCCCTCCAGTAGTGCGCGGGCGATCCGCCAAGGGAGCCCTATTCAGAGCTCGCCTATAACGCTGCCTCCGTTCGCGAGGCTGCAAGTCATGCGGGGGGTGAGTGCACACCCTCAAGTCAGATCGGGCCGTTCAGCTGGGCGGCGATATACTCCGATAGAGCGAGCTCGCTAACCTCCGGGCACAGCCAGGCGACACCGCCCGTTTTGGGGTTGAGAATCTCCACCTGCCGATCCCGCCAGCCGCGCCGCGGCACGCCGTACGCCGGATGTTCTGGATGCAATCGGATGCAACGCAACTCGGAGCCAACTCGCCGCCCCTGAAGGCAGTAGTCTCGAGGGTCCCTGACATTGCCAGCGTGTCGGTTGCTGATACCCTCGCGGCACTCAAGGTCGACCCCGAGTTCGGACTCAGCCGTGTCGAGGTAAGCGGCCGCCGCAAGGAGCATGGTTACAACGAAGTAGCCGAGAAGAAGGGACACCCGTTCTTAGCGCTGCTGCGGAAGTTCTGGGGAATCTCGGCCTGGATGCTCGAGCTGATCATGGTTCTGTCAGCCGTGCTCAGGAAGTTCTCTGATCTCGCCGTCGTCGGCGCGTTGCTGGTGATCAACGCCGTATTGAGCTTTATGCAGGAGCGCCGAGCCGCAGGGGTCGTCGAGTCGCTGCGGCGACAATTGCAAATCAGTGCGCGCGTCCGGCGCGATTCGACCTGGCAGCTCATTCCGGCCCGGGAACTGGTTCCCGGTGACATCGTGCGCGTTCGATCAGGCGACATCATCCCGGCGGACTTGAAGCTTCTCAACGGCGTGTTGAGCGTCGACCAGTCGGCGCTTACCGGGGAATCGAAGGACGTTGAGAGGGTCTTGGGCGATGTCCTTTCGTCAGGATCGGTCGTGCGCCGGGGCGAGGGGAACGGCGTGGTCATGCTGACTGGCTCCAGGACCTACTTTGGCCGCACCACGGAGCTGGTGCAGGAGGCGCGGCCGAAGCTTCACATCGAAGCGGTCGTCGCCGAGGTCGTGCGCTGGCTCTTCGTTATCGTGGGTGCGCTGATCGGCATCGTGGTCGTATTGTCATTGGTCCGTGGCGCCCCGCTCGTTGAAATGGTCCCGCTGATGCTGGTGCTGCTCATGAGTGCGGTGCCGGTCGCGTTGCCGGTCATGTTCACGGTGAGCATGGCTGTGGGCTCGAAGGAGCTCGCCAAGCGCGGCGTGCTGGTCACGCGTCTGAGCGCCGCGGAGGACGCCGCGACGATGGACGTGCTTTGTGTCGACAAGACCGGAACGATTACGAAGAATCAGCTGGCGATCACTGGCGTCATCCCGCTGGAGCCAGCGACCGAAGCCGACGTGTTGTTTGCCGGCGCGCTTGCCTCTCAGGAGGCCAATCAAGACCCGATTGACCTGGCGTTCCTGGCAATGGCAAAGCTACGGCGCGTCTTTGAGAATCGTCCCAGATTCACCGCGATCTCATTTGCGCCGTTTGATGCTAAGAACCGCCGAACGGAGGCCGTGTTCGAGCAGAATGGACAGCGCTTTCGCGTCATGAAAGGCGCAGTGCGCACGCTCGCTGAGGCGTGCGGGCTTGCGCCTCAGGCGATCGAGGCTTTGGAGGCGCGCACCAGCGCCACGGCAGCGAAGGGCTACCGGACACTCGCCGTGGCACGCGGCCCCGAGACCGGTGCAGGAACATTAGTCGGCTTAGTGTCCTTGTATGATCCACCTCGGCCGGATGCCAAGGAACTGATCGCGAAACTTAGAGCCTTGGGCGTCTCGGTAAAGATGCTAACCGGTGATGCGCTGGTTATCGCGCGTGAGGTCGGCCGGGGAGTCGGGCTGTCGAACATCCGTCGCGTGGCGGAGCTCAGGGCAACGACTGGAGTGGCCGACGACAAAGCGGTGGAACTGTTGTCGGGCGCCGATGGCTTCGCAGAGGTCTATCCGGAGGACAAGTATCTCGTGGTGCAGCACCTGCAGGCCGCGGGGCATGTCACCGGCATGACCGGCGACGGAGTCAACGATGCGCCCGCGCTGCGCCAGGCGGAGGTGGGTATTGCCGTCAGCACGGCGAGCGATGTGGCCAAGGGAGCCGCCAGTGTCGTCTTGACCGAATCGGGCCTGACGAACATTGTCACGCTGGTTGAGCAGGGGCGAACCATCTATCAGCGCATCCTGACGTGGATCATCAACAAGATCAGCCGGACCATTCTGAAGGCCGCGTTCGTCGCCATCGCGTTCGTGGTGACCGGAAAGTTCGTCGTCTCTGCCTTTGCCATGTTGCTGCTGGTCTTCATGACGGACTTCGCGAAGATCTCCTTGTCCACCGACAATGTGCGGCCGTCCAGGACGCCCGAGACATGGGAGATTGGCGGCTTCATCACCGTATCAGCGACGCTGGGTATCGCGATGGTCGGTGAGACTCTGCTTCTGCTGCGGTTCGGTTGGTCGCGTTTCGGCTTGGCAACCGGGGACGGTGCTCTGTACACCTTCAGCTTTCTGATGTTGCTGTACTTTGCCGTATTCTCCATTGTTTCTGCGCGTGAGCGTCGTTGGTTCTGGGCCACGCTGCCGAGCAGGACCTTCGTGTTTGCGCTCGCGGCGGATGCGCTGACAGGTACCGTCGCGACTTACGTGGGTCTGCCGGGACTCCCGTCCCTGCCCTGGTGGGAGACGCTGATGATCTTCGGTTATGCGATGGTCTCGTGCTTACTCTTCAATGATGCCCTGAAGGTTGTGATGATCCGGTGGCGCGTCCTGAGCGTTGTCGGCCGAGGACCGGTCGATATCGCAACCACTTGAGATGAACCGATACCGCCGATGCGGCTGGGACCGTAGAAAGGAAGAAAATGAAGATCAGGTCAAAGGCCTATCGTGTCCCTGAGGGCAGCGATGTTGATCTGCGCAAATGGCCAACACGCGTGGATCCGGTCTACAAATCAAAGGAGCACTATCAGGAGCTCCTCGCGCAGCACGTCGCGCGGCTGAGCTCACTGCAGCAGCTTTTTTACGCCTCCAATCGCTATGCGGTCCTCCTGATCTTCCAGGCGATGGATGCGGCAGGAAAGGACGGCGCCATCAAGCATGTGATGTCCGGCGTGAATCCCCAGGGCTGTCAGGTGTTCAGCTTCCAGCACCCGAGCCACAACGAATTGCAGCACGACTTTCTATGGCGGACGACGCGTGATCTGCCGGAGCGCGGGCGCATTGGCATCTTCAACCGTTCCTACTACGAGGAAGTGCTGATCGTGCGCGTGCACCGTGAACTGCTGCGCAGCGAAGGCCTTCCAGACGAACCGCGGGACGACGGCAGCGTCTGGGACGATCGGTATCGCTCGATCAGACACCTGGAGAAGCACCTCTACGTCAACGGCACGCACATCATCAAGTTCTTCCTTCATCTGTCGAAGGAGGAACAACGCAGGCGTTTCCTCGAACGCATCGACGATGAGAATAAGAACTGGAAATTCAGCCAGGCCGACGTCGAGGAGCGCAAGTACTGGAAGCAGTATATGAAGGCTTACGCCAAGTGCCTGGCCGCAACCAGCACGAGTCACGCGCCATGGTATGTCGTGCCTGCGGACGATAAGCCGAACGCCCGTCTAATTGTCTCCAGAATCGTCCTGGACACGCTCGAAGGATTCGAGATGAGTTACCCGAAGACCAGCGCAAAACGCCGGCGAGAGTTACTCGATATCCGCAAGCGGCTCGCGAAGTAGATCGGCTAGCCGACCCAGCGCACTTCGGGCCGCTTGCGCGGGACCGGAGCCGGCGCCGCCGTCGGATGTCCAACGATGATCGGCGCGACAGGCACCCAGGATTCGGGCAACCCCAGCAGCTTCTTGCCCGCCGGAGTGTTCAGGTAGCCCTGGGCAAAGCCAATCCAGCAACTGCCGAGGCCCATGGAATGCGCCATCAGCATGAGATTCTCGGCCGCCAGTGCGCAGTCCTCGACGATCCAGGAGCCGGGTGCGTTGCCCGAGATTACGATCAAGGCTGGCGCGTGATAGAAGATCTGAAATGCCGGATCGCCGAGCAGTGTACGAAAGTGATCGGCTTGGGCCCCAGCGGAGGTGCCGGTCTGCAGCGTCCCAAGCATGTGCGCTTTGGCCTCACGCGACAGCTGATTGAGGAGCGTCTGATCCCTGACGACCGTGAACGTCCAAGGCTGCTGATTGACCGCGTTAGGCGCCTGAGTCGCCGCCTCGATAAGGCGACGAATCAGCTCTTCATCGACGGCCGTGCTCTTGTACTGACGCGTCGAGCGACGCCCGGAAATCGTTTCGGCGATGTCCATGACCACTGCCTCGCTTGCGTTGTGACGTACACCGTGAGCACTCTTTTTTAGGTTAGCTGGCTCGCGCAGGTGGCAACACTCGGAGTAGTACGTAGCAGAATATTTCGGCGGCGATAACCCGCACAGCGCAAGGAAAGGGGCCATACTGGTTCGCTTGGCAGTGGGCGCATCGCTGCCGCTTGATCGGGAATACTTTTATGAATCTTGTACGTTGGGATCCGATTCGAGAAATGGATCAGTTCTTTAGCCGACCACTGGGCAGCTTTATCACCCGTGGGTCGCGTTTGGCGACCGACGCTGACGACGAAGACGCTACCTGGGCACCATCACTCGACGTGAGTGAGACGGACAGTGAGTACCTCGTGCGCGCCGACTTGCCGGCCGTGAGGAAGGAAGACGTGAGCGTCACGATCGACAATGACATGCTGACTATCTCCGGCGAGCGTAAGTTCGACAAGGAGGAGAAGAGCGAAAAGGTCCACCGCAGGGAGAGCTTCCGTGGCTCCTTCTCCCGCAGCCTGTCCTTGCCGGAGAACGTCAATTCAAACGGCGTTCGTGCCGAGAGCAAAGACGGTGTGTTGACTGTTCACGTTCCGAAGACGAAGGTCGAGCGCAGTAAGGCGATCGAGATCAAAGTTCAGTAGTACTGAACCAGGCTGGCCCGCCGTCCAGATCAGTCTGAGACGGCGGGCTCACGTGCTTAGCCACCGATCGCTATTTCTTGGCGGCCGCCGCTGAGGCGGCGCTAATCGCCGCGCGCGCCTGAACCATTGCGCGGTCGACGGTCTTGCTGACGCACGACGTATCTTCTGGTCTCTGCGACGGTTCAATCTTGTCGAGTTGTGCACACACGGCAGTCGCCGCCTCGCTGATGCGCTTCTCGAGTTCGCGGTCACCCTTCTGAGTCGCCAGATCGAGGTCTGCGTAGCTCACTTGACGCCGCAGCGATATGACCTCGTCAGGAGTGCCGCCGCCCAGATGCGGGGCCGGACGCGCCGTCTCGATCACAACCACTCCCGGCTGCTGAGCGAGCGCGGGGCCTGCCGCTGCAATAATGCCTCCAGCGAGCAATGCAGCCTGAACTGCGTGTAGAGAAGTCTTCTTGAGTGTCATGACGATTCACCTTTTACGATCGCGCGGGCGGAACAGGACGTGGTACAAACAAAATTATATGCCTCCCGCCATCGAATGTATGTACGTTAGCGTACACAGGGGCCGGGCGATTTCAGACCAGGCATTTAGTGCTCTGCCAGCGTGGAAGCAGCGCGCACCATAATGGTTTCCTCATTACTCGGGATGGCCCACACGGCGGCCCGGGCGCCGGCGGCGCCGATTTCCGCTTCACCGCCTGTGGCAGCGGCATTGCGCAGCCGGTCGAGCGCCAAGCCGAAGATCTCCAAGCCCTGCACCGCACCCGCGCGAACGGCCGGCACGTGCTCGCCGACGCCGCCTCCAAAGACGACGCCGTCGCAACCGCCCAGCACCGCCAGATACGCTCCCAGGTACTTGCGGATGCGATAGCAGTAGAGCTCGAGCGCAAAACGAGCCTGCGAATCATCCCGGGAGGCGAGCACGCCTGCATTGGCCTGTGATCCTGCCAGTCCGGCGAGACCACTTTCGGATTCCAGAAGCTCGAGGACAGCCGATGCAGTCAGACCGAGCTGCGCCTGCAGGTAGGGCACCACCGCGGCATCCAGATCACCGCAGCGTGTATCCATGACGAGGCCCTCAAGGGGCGAGAACCCCATGGTGGTATCAAGTGGGCGGCCTTCCTCAATCGCCGCCATTGAGCACCCTCCGCCCAACTGCAGCGAAATCAGGCGGCCGCCGGCGGTGAGCTCAGGGCGCAGTTCGCACCAGCGCCGCCATAGCGACTCGTGTGCGAGACCGTGAAAGCCGTACCGCCTGACGCCGCGCTCGGTGCCGATGCGTGGCGGCAGTGCGTATTCAGCCGCGACGCGCGGCAGCGATGCAAAGAACGCGGTATCGAACGCGGCGATCTGAAGGACGGGAGCCGGCCAAACCGTGCGCGCGGCTTCGATCCAGGTCAATGCCGTCGGGTTGTGCAGCGGCGCGAGCGGGGTGAGGGCGTGCAAGGCGCGCAGAGTCGCATCATCCAATTGCACCGGTGCCCGGAATTGGGCTCCGCCGTGCACGATTCGATGCACGACACGATCGACCGAATTCACCGAGACATCACGCACGCGCTGTAGGATCTGCAGTGCCGTCGAGGAGGCATCGCGGTACTGCTCACTCCAGATTCGCTGCAACGCCTGACCTGGACCCGCGTAGAGCGCGAGCTTGACCGAGGTGCTGCCGGTATTGACCGTGAGGATGCGCATTTAGTCTCTCCGCGGGCGGAGCCGAAGTATGCTGGAATGCATCGATTTTCTGCCCGGAGCCAGCCATGAGCAACGCAACGGATGAGCTGCTGCATCGCATGGATGCCTACTGGCGAGCGGCCAACTACCTCGCCGTCGGACAGATCTATCTGCTCGATAATCCTCTGCTCACTCAGCCCCTGACGCCCGCACATATCAAACCACGGCTCCTCGGCCATTGGGGCACTACCCCGGGGCAAAATTTCATTTACGTTCATCTGAATCGCATCATTCGGCAGCGCAACCTCAACCTGTTCTACATCTGTGGACCTGGACACGGTGGGCCCGCGGTCGTGGCGAACACCTATCTCGAGGGGACGTACTCGGAGATCTATCCCGAAGTGAGCCGCGATGAAGCGGGACTGCGCCGCCTGTTCCGGCAGTTCTCATTCCCCGGAGGCATTCCGAGTCATGCCGCGCCGGAGACGCCAGGCTCGATTCATGAGGGAGGTGAGCTCGGATATTCGCTGATGCATGCGCAGGGGGCTGTGCTGGACAACCCTGACCTGATCGTCGCCTGCGTGATCGGCGATGGCGAGGCCGAAACCGGCCCACTCGCCACCAGCTGGAACGGCAACAAGTTCCTGAACCCCAAGTCCGATGGCGCGGTGCTGCCGATCCTGCACTTAAATGGCTACAAGATTGCGAACCCGACGCTCACGGCGCGCGTGCCGCACGCTCAGCTCGAGGAACTGCTCCGCGGGCACGGCTATGAGCCGTTCTGGGTGGAAGGCAACGATCCGATCGTGGTCCATCGCGAGATGGCGGACACGCTCGATCGGATATTCGACCGCATTGCGCAAATCCAGCAGGCTGCGCGACAGGGCCCGGGACCGGATACGCCCGCGCGCTGGCCCGTGCTCGTCCTGAAGACACCCAAGGGCTGGACGGGTCCCAAAAAGGTCGACGGCGAGCAGATCGAGGGCACCTTTCGCGCTCATCAGGTGCCTCTGGCGGAGGTGCGCTCCAACCCGGAGCATCTGGCGCAACTTGAGGCGTGGATGCGCAGTTACAAACCGCAAGAGCTGTTCGATGCCGCCGGACGCTTGCGCGCGGAGCTGGCCGAGCTCGCACCGGCGGGCGCCCGACGGATGGGCGCGAATCCTCACACCAACGGCGGACTGCTGCGACGGGATCTGGAGATGCCCCCTTTTCGCGCATACGCCGTTGACGTCCCGGTGCCGGGCGCGGTGGATGCTGAAGACACGCGCGTGCTGGGAGGATTTCTTCGGGACGTCATCCGCGCGAACGCCGCGCCGCGCATTTTCCGCCTCTTCGGACCCGATGAGACCAATTCCAACCGGCTGAACGCGGTCTTCGAGGCCACAAATCGGCAATGGACGGCGCAGCGATTCGACTTCGACGACCATCTGGCCGCCGCAGGCAGCGTCATGGAGGTCTTGAGCGAGCACCTGTGCGAAGGCTGGCTTGAAGGCTATCTGCTGACCGGACGACACGGTCTGTTCAATTCCTACGAAGCGTTCATCCACATCATCGACTCCATGTTCAATCAGCATGCGAAGTGGCTGAAGGTGACGCGCGAGATTCCCTGGCGGCGACCCTTGGCCTCACTCAACTACCTGCTGAGCTCGCACGTGTGGCGACAGGATCACAACGGGTTCACGCATCAGGATCCCGGCTTCATTGACCACGTGGTCAACAAGAAAGCCGACGTCATCCGAATCTATCTGCCTCCGGATGCGAACTGCCTGCTGTCAGTGACGGACCACTGTCTGCGCAGCGCCCACTACGTCAACGTCATCATCGCGGGTAAGCACCCGGCGCCGCAGTGGTTGAGCATGGACGCGGCGGTGCGTCATTGCGCGGCGGGTATTGGTGTCTGGGAGTGGGCGAGCTCCGATGCCGGCGGCTCGCCGGATCTGGTCATGGCTTGCGCTGGCGACGTACCGGCGCTGGAGACCCTGGCGGCGGTACAGTTGCTGCAGGGCTTCTTCCCCGAGCTGCGCATCCGCGTCGTCAACGTCGTGGACCTCATGAAGCTGCAGCCGCCGAGCGAGCACCCCCATGGGCTGCCGGATGCGGATTTCGATCAGCTGTTCACGCGCGACCGGCCGATCATCTTCGCCTTCCATGGCTATCCGTGGCTGATCCATCGACTGACGTATCGCCGGACGAACCACGACAATCTGCATGTGCGGGGCTATAAGGAGGAGGGCACCATCACCACACCCTTCGACATGGCCGTCCTCAATGATCTTGATCGATTTCATCTGACATCGGATGCCATCCGCCGCCTACCGGCTCTCAAGGAGCGCGCCGCGGCTCCCTTGGAGCAGCTGCAGAAGAAGCTCGCAGAACATCACGATTACATCCGCCGCTACGGCGAGGACATGCCCGAAATCCGCGATTGGCGCTGGCGAGCGCGCTAGGCGAAACGGCGGGCGAACTCGCGGCTCTTGATTTTGTAGAGGTGAGCCGCCTGCAGGAACGCGCGCCGCTGCAGCTTGAGGCGGTGCTGCTCGATCAGGGCGATGAGTCGGGTCTGACTTTCCATGTCGCCCATGGCGCTGGGGTCTTCGGCAATGCGCTTATGCAGCACGGCCAGGTCGTGATCATCTCCGAGGGTGTCTGCGAGACGGCGAAAAGCCGCCGAGCGTCCGTGCCCGCTTGCGGTCTGCTTCTCGATGAAGCGCAGTTGCAGCTCCAGATCCTTGGTGCGCTTGCGCAGAGTATGAAGTGATTTGACGGTGGCTTTGCGCTGCGCGCGATGAAGTGCCTCGCGTGCTTCGCGATAGGTCCGCCGCAGACCCTGTCTTACAGAGTCTCTGCGTTGAGAGTGCTTGCGATCCTTGGCGGTAGTACTGGCGCGCTCGAGCAGGCGATCGATGCGGCGGCGCAGACGCTTATCGGTCCGAAGGGTGTCATTCTTGCGACTCAGATCGCGATCGAGCGCCCGGCGCAGCGATTCTGTTCCCACGAGCGCTCCGGCGCCGTGATATTGGTGCAGCAGCGCGTCGAGCTTATCGATAAGCACGGCTCCGTCGCGAACCGATCCGAGCGGCGCGGTTACCCTGTGCAGCAGGCGATCGCCTTTGCGAAACGCCCCCTTCTTCAGCTGCGGGCGCAGCAGCCGCAGGGTCGCACGCGCCCGCTTGATGCGATCACGAGCGTCATGGATCGCTTCAGCATCGGGACGCGCGGTGTGCAGCGTCCGTCCTACACGGCGCAATTCCTTGCGCAGCCGTCGAGCCGCGAGACTCGAGGTGACTGCGGCAGTGGTTGGCCGGCTAGCCACGGGGGGCGGAGCCGAAGCGCCGATTGGCGTGTTTGATCAAGCGCTGAGCTTCCTTGGCGGGGCC
>Ga0335081_10005297_pt1 | contig 20406 bp, 16 predicted proteins | sample Lox_Sample_35_FD_206713 | JGI IMG/M metagenome (GOLD analysis project Ga0335081, IMG submission 206713) | Soil microbial communities from Loxahatchee National Wildlife Refuge, Florida, United States - Lox_Sample_3.5 | ecosystem: Environmental > Terrestrial > Soil > Wetlands | place: USA... | reverse complement strand
GGGGCATGGAGATATGGAAAACAAACGACGTTTTCCACATCTCCACACCCCCGGCGGCAACTACGGACAAAGGTCAAAAGAGGCGTTACACTAACATTCCGCTTGGTACAAAAAATCGGTCCGGTCACCGCTGCGTGGCTCGCCCGGCATTCAGACACGAAAGCGACCGTGGTTCTGGCGTGGAGGAATTTGCAACCACATCGATTCTAAAGGTAGGCCGCAGACAAACTGACCGCTACTACGGCGCCAAACGGCGGTTGTCTGAGCGGAGGAATTGGCAGAAAGTGGCCCGCACTGGCCACGGATACTCAGAGGGCGCTCTTGGGCAGCACAGCCGTGAACACGCTACCTCGTGGACTGGAAGAAGTGAGTTCCAATCTCCCTCCGTGCGCTCCCGCAATCCACAGCCCGATCGCCAAACCGAGACCGGCCCCACCGCTTCCGTTGTTGTCGCTGCGAGAGCGCGCTTTGTCCGCGCGGAAGAATCGTTCGAAAATCCGGCCTTGTAGCTCGGAGGCAATGCCTGGTCCGGAGTCCTGGACCGCCAAACGGTACTGTCCGTCTTCCTCGCTACATCGCAAAGAAACCGATCCGCCTTCAGGAGTGTACTTGATGGCGTTATCCAGTAGATTCAACAGCATTCGACGGAGAAGAGACTCGTCCGCGCGGATGGGTAACTCTGTTTGGGCTTCACATGAAAGCGCAATGTTCCGGGCAGCCGCAAGCGTCCGCACATTCCTCGAACATTCCTCCACCAGCTCATCCAGATAAAAGTCCGTGAGCGCCAGAGGATATTGGCCGGCATCCGCCCGCGCCAGCGTGAACAGATCCTCAACGATATGTTTGAGCCGCTTTGCTTCCTGCCGCAGGATTTCCAACGACTCCCGGTATTCTCGCGGGGTGCGCTGCTGCTGAGCTAGCGCGACCTCCGCCTCGCCACACAAAATGGCAACCGGAGTACGCAGTTCGTGGGAAGCGTCGGCAACAAATCGGCGTTGCCGTTCGAATGACTGACTGAGCCGATCGAGCAATTCATTGAATGAACCCGCCAAGTGCCCGAGCTCGTCGCGCGGATTTTCAACCTTGAGTCTCTGGTAGAGGTTCTCGGCGCCCATGCGGCTGGCCTGTGAACTCATGGCCACCACAGGAGCAAGACTTCGTCGCGCAAGGAGATATCCGCCGGCACCAGCGAAGAGAATGGCCAAGGGAATGACAATCCAGAAAGTATCCACCAGGGTCGCAAGGAACTCTCCCTGCCGACGTAGAGACTGCAGAACGATCAGAGTGGCCGGCTGTTGCTTGACTAAGAAATGTCGTACATAGGTCCGGTATTGATGCTGGCTTAGGCGGAGCGAACGGAATGTTTCGGAAGAAGAGGCAAGCGGCCGCAAGGATGAAGCGAGTACTTCGCGACTCGGGCTCGAAAATTCTTCGGGCTCGCTATAGCCTTCAGAAGCGGCCAGCAGATTAGTGTTCGCATCGTAGATCACGAAAGAAACATCGCGAAAACGGTGTTCGGAGATGGCTGCCGCGATTCCATCACTCACAGCGGCGGGATTAGTTGCGTCGCTCACTTCTGCATTGACGGTGGAGAGAAACGAGTCGGCCAGTTCGATCGCGTTGGCATCGGCCCGTCGAATGACATTCTGGCGAAGAACGAAATAGATCCCCGCCGCCAGCGCGACCAGCACGATCGTCATCGACAGGGTGTACCACAGCGTTAGACGAATGCGCACGGAGCTAAACATCGTCGCGGCTCCGCACGGCGGTTTGTTTCGGCTCCGGGGGTTCTCCACTTAAGGAAAGAATGTAGCCTGCACCGCGTCGCGTGTGCAGCAACGGTTTAGCAAAGCCGGCGTCGATTTTGCGCCGAATCCGATTGATATACACTTCGATCAAATTCGAGAAGGGATCGAATTCTTCGTCCCAGACGTGCTCAGAAATTTCCGCCCGGCCTACCACCCGGCCGGCCTCACGCGCCAGGAATTCCACCAACGCGTATTCCTTGGTGGTCATAGGAATGGCCTTGCCGCCGCGCTCGACGGTTTGTGCTCCTGTATCAACGACCAGGTCGGCGACCACCAGCCGCGTCGGTTGCAAGGTTTTGGAGCGCCGTAGCAGAGCTCGCAAGCGAGCCAGCAGTTCCCCAAACTCAAATGGTTTTGTAAGGTAATCGTCGGCTCCCCGATCCAATCCCTTGATGCGATCGTCGACGGCATCACGGGCAGTGAGCATCAGTATTGGCATTGTCTGCCCCGAGTCGCGGATTTCCCTGCAAACCTTAAATCCATCTGGAGGCGGAATCATTACGTCGAGAATGACCAGGTCGTAGGCAGTAATGGCCGCTTGGTACAGAGCCTGTTCGCCCGAACTGACGACGTCGACAGCGTAAGACTGTTCCCGCAGCCCTTTGGCCACGAAACAGGCGATTCGCGCCTCGTCCTCCACCAGCAGCACCCGCATGGCAAGATCATAATCCCGAGGGCAGCCAAACAAGCAATCCGACCCGCATTAATCTTGATGGGTATGCGTTGGCGTATTTATGCTCTGTTTATCTTTCCGAGAGCACTATGCTTTCGAAGCAGTTCGCCTGAAGTGTCGGACCAGAATGAGGATGGTAACCGCCAGGCACTGTCCTTTGAGGAAGGGAGTTGGCCTTTGAGTATCCTACGCCAGAATCCGGTTATTTTTGCTGTCGCTGTAGTGCTCTATGTTTTATTCCAGATGAGTCCGGTAGCGGCGCAGGAAAAAACTCGCACGGTAGAGCTCGCCGAGCTATCGAACCCCGATCCCTCCAAGCCGCCTGTAGTCGTAACACTGGCAGATGCGATTGAGCAGGCTCGCAAGCTGGATGCCCATTTCCAGAGTGCGCTGACTGATGCGAAACTCGCTCACGAGGATCGAACGCAAGCAAGGAATTCGATCCTGCCGACCGTGAGTTACACCTCGCAAGCGTTGCTCACGCAGGGTAATGGGGGGCGGACGAGCATTGGACGATTCGTCACCAATGACGGGGTGCATGTTTATCGGTCGTGGGGAATTGTGCACGAGGATCTCTCGCCCGGCAACTATCTGGGCACGACGTATCGCCAAGCGAAAGCTACGGCGGCCATGGCCAGTGCGAAGGCGGAGATTGCAAAGCGCGGTCTGACCGTCACGGTGACCAAGCTCTACTACGGTCTGGCTGTCGCGCAGCGAAAATATGCCTCCGCGCAAAGCGCTGCGGAAGCAGCCAGGCACTTCTACCAGATCACTCAAGATGAAGAAGCTGTAGGCCAGGTGGCACACAGCGATGTTCTGCAGGCCGAGATTCAATACCGCCAGCAGAAACAGGTATTGGAAGACGCCAAGCTCCAAATGGAGTTGTCCCGGCTTGATCTGGCGGTCTTGTTATTTCCGACGCTGACTGAGAACTTCAGCATCGTCGATGATATGGATTCGGCCGTCGCGTTGCCATCGTTTCCGGAGGCGCAGCGCATGGCAGTGAACAAGAATCCGGATCTGCGTGCGGCGATGGAGGCTCTGCATCAAGCCAACCTGGGTCTTGTCGCAGCCAGAGGCGCGTTCCTGCCCTCATTCTTCGTTGATGCGGATTACGGGATTGAAGCGAACGCCTTCGCAGTGCATAGCACGAATGTTGAGGAAACCCACGCAGGAGTTCTGCCGAACCTGGGCTATTTCATTACCGTCGGGGTGAACGTGCCGGTGTGGGATTGGGGCACTCTACGCAGCAAATTACATCAGGCAGGATTCAAGCGGGAACAGGCGAAAGCGGAAATGAGCCAGACGCAGCGCGAAATGCTGAATGCCCTGAACAGCTCGTATAACGAGGCGACCGTCGCTCGCAGCGCCGTAGACGAAACGCGCCAGACAGCGGATCTCGCCGCTGAGAGCCTCCGCTTGACCGATCTTCGCTACAAAGCCGGAACGTCAACTGCGTCGGATGTGGTGGTTGCTGAAAATACTTTGAGTCAGGCGCGAAACGCGTTCAGTGATGCCCAGGTTCGCTACCGCGTAGCTGTGGCGACTTTGCAAGCGGTGACAGGAAGCTTCTAGGAAAAGACATGGCTTTCCTCGATTTGGAAAAAAGAAACATTTCGTCTTCGTCAACGCACACGGCTTCGAGCCGTGTGCTGTGCAGGCGTTTTGTCTTCGCGGCCTTTGTTCTCAGTCTGATGCTGCTCGCTATGGGTTGTTCGTCCAGCCAGGAAAAGGTGCCGGTACCGCTGGTTACGGTGCAGGCCGCTGCCGTAAAGATCCAAACCATTGAAAATGAGATTTCAACCGAAGCAATTCTGTACCCGCACGATCAGGCCGCCATCGTGGCGAAGGTGACCGCTCCCATCAAGAAGTTATACGTGACACGCGGCAGCCGAGTTCATGCCGGAGAAGTTCTGGCTACGATCGAGGAATCGGATCTGAAGGGCGCTCTCACCGAAAGTCAAGGTGCGTATCAACAAGCGGAGGCAACTTACAACAGCGCTTTGCAGTCCGCGGAGCACGACTTGCAGATCGCCAAAGAGCAATTCGAGGCTGCCCAATCCGTGTACGACAGCCGCATAAGTCTCTATAAGCAAGGGGCAGCATCACAAAAAGATGTTCAGGACGCGCAAATTGCGCTCTCGCAGACCAGCAATCAATACGGTCTTGCCCAAAAGCAATACAACCTAAAGTCGGCCAAGGGGCAGCTGACCTCAGCCAAGGGCAAGCTGGCCGCTGCACAAGCACAAGTGGATTACAGCACGATCGTGAGCCCGATCAATGGCGTGGTCACGGATCGTCCCTTCTTTGCTGGGGAAACACCGCCCCCTGGAGCTCCGATTCTCACCGTAATGGATCTATCGAGAGTCGTAGCTCGCGCATACTTGAGCGCGGCGCAGGCGGCGCAGTTGCACGTTGGCGACGCGGCAGTTCTCGTTCCCGCGAACGCCAGCACGGAGATCGAGGGTAAGGTCACGGTGGTAAGCCCGGCGCTTGATCCCAACAGCACGACGGTCCAGGTCTGGGTTGAGGCTGTGAATCCCGGTGGGCAGCTGAAGCCCGGCTCCACAGTCGGGTTGAAGATCGTTGCCAGCGCTGTGAAAGATGCACTGGTCGTGCCGGCTGAAGCAATTCTCACCTCATCGGACGGAGCGACTTCCGTGATGGCAATCGGTCCGGATCAGGCCGCCCATCGCACCAGCGTCAAGACAGGAATTCGACAGGAGGGCGAAGTGCAGGTCCTGAGCGGCCTGAAGGCAGGCGATCAGGTCGTGACTCAAGGCGCCTACGGTTTGACCGACGGCGCGAAGGTGACGATTTCAACTCCAGCTGCCGAGCCACAGGATAAAGACTGAGGCCGAACTCGACTATGGCGAACTCGACCGACAGAAATTCCAGGGTTGCGCAACTACGAACGTCCGAAGCCGACAAATACTGGTTTGCGCGTGAGCACAAGTCCATCATTTTTCTCATCGTGACGCTCGCGCTGATCGGTGCGTACCTGCTCTTCAGCATTCCGATCGCAGTATTTCCCACCACAGATTTTCCTCGGGTCCTGATTTCCGTCGATAACGGAGTCATGCCGATCGATCAGATGCTGGTCACGATTACGCGTCCCATCGAAGAAGCCCTGAGCGGAGTGGAAGGCATCCAGGATGTTAAGTCGGTCACCAGCCGTGGGTCTGCCGGCATTGATTTGTACTTCAGTTGGCGAGTAGACATGTTTCGCACGCTGGAGCTCGTCAATGCTTCATTGGCGCGTTTAGCCGGGACTTTGCCGGCTACAGCAAAGATTACGACCCAAAGACTGGAATTTTCCACTTTCCCGATCCTGGGATATGGGCTGACCTCCGATACGGTGTCGCAGCGAGAGCTCTGGGGGATTGCGACATATGACATCAAACCGCGGCTGGCAAGCCTGTCAGGTGTTGGAACGATCGTGATCCAGGGCGGCGAGGCGCCGGAGTTTCATATCGTTCCTGACCCGGCCAAGTTGCGCGCTGCCTCGGTGAATGTCTCGGATATTCTGGCGGCAGTGGATCGCTCGAACATCATCGAGTCTCCCGGACTCTTTGAGCAGAACCACAAGCTGTATCTCGGTTTGATTTCGGGGCAGGCGCACAACGCACAGGATATTTCCAATATTTTTGTGAAGAATTCGCCCGGCGGCAGTCCCGTCTCGGTTGGTGATGTCTCCCACGTCACGCCTTCGTTTGCGCCAACTTTCACGATCGTCACCGCGAATGGAAAGCCTGCTGTACTGATCAACATCAATCGGCAACGCGGAAGCAACACCCTGCAGGTGGCGGACGCGGTCCAAGCAGAGATGAGCCAGATTGAAAAGTCTTTGCCCCCTGGCGTGCACATCAGCACTTTCTACGATCAATCGTGGATTGTGGGCCAATCCATCAAAAGCGTCCGTGATGCAATTGTGATCGGCTTGTTGCTGGCTTCAGCCGTCCTGGTGCTCTTTCTGCGTGATTGGGGCACGTCGTTCATCGCCGGAATGGTAATTCCAATTAGTTTGCTGGTTACCTTCATCGTTTTGAAACTCCTCGGCGAGAGTTTTGACCTGATGACGCTGGGCGGAATGGCGGCCGCGGTGGGCCTGATTATCGATGACGCGATCGTTGTTCTGGAAAATGTAACGCTGCACCGTGAAGCGGGAGAGGGGAGATATGAGGCAGTGGCGATGACGCTTCGCGAGCTTTCCTTGCCCCTTGTCGGTTCCACGCTGACGCCAATCGTGGTCTTTCTGCCTTTAGTGGCCATCACCGGAGTCACCGGAGTTTTCTTCCGTGCGATGGCAGTTACGATCGGAGCCGCGTTGCTAACGTCGCTCGCGCTCGCGCTCACCTGGACGCCGACGCTCTGTATCTACCTGTTGAAGAAACCGGCCGCCGAAGGGCGTCCCGCAGGAGATGAGCAGGACGCGGCAGTGGCCGCCTCGTTCCCAGAAGGTTTCAGCAACTCGGGCGAAGGTGTTAAACAGACCGAGATAAATCGATTACTGCAAGCCGAAGAAGAACACTTAATGAAAGGGTTCTTCGGACGCGTCATTCGCTTCTACGAAGCATGGTTCCGGCGAAGTCTCAAGCGTCCGGTTTGGGTTCCAGTTCTTACGGTTGCTCTGATTTTGGTTTCATACGTTTGCTATCAGCACATCGGATCCGATCTGTTGCCGAAGATGGACGAAGGCAGCTTCATCGTCGACTATGTAACACCGCCGGGAAGCTCGCTCGCGGAAACCGATCGGATGATCTCGCATGTCGTTCAGATCGTGCAATCGCTTCCCGAGGTTGCAAGCACGTCTCGGCGTACCGGTCTCCAATTGGGATTGGCTGCGGTGACCGAAGCGAACACGGGAGATATTTCCGTGGATTTGAGAACCCGCCGTCACCGCGATATCTGGGAGATCATGGACGAACTCCGGGGGAAGGTCGCTCAGGCGGAGCCGGCCGTTCAAGTGGAGTTCACTCAAAAGCTGCAAGACATGATTGGAGACCTGACCAACGCACCGCAGCCGATCCACATCATGATGTTTTCCCCCGATGCCAAGCTGCTCGATGACTGGGCGTCCCAAGTCGCGGATGCAATCGCAAAGATCCAGGTGGGTGGACGGCACCCGGTTGTCGATATCGATAACGGAATCGAGTCGACGACAAGTGGACCCGCGGTCTCCTTTCAAGTGAATATGGCGAAGGCCGCGCATGTTGGTTTCGCCCCGCAAGCCTTGGCCGACGAAACGCAGGCAATGCTCGATGGCGTCCAGGCGCTGCAACCGGTCGTGATTGACGATCGTCCGTATCCGGTGCGCATCCGCTATCCCGCGACAATTCGTTCTTCGGTCGAAGCGATGAACGACACGATGCTGGTGGGCCCGGGCGGTCAGGTCGCGAACCTGGGTTCTCTGGCAACCATGACGGAGGTGCCTGGCCAGACCGAGATTTTGCAAGACAACCAGCAACGGTACGTCGCGGTCACCGCGCGGCTTGAAGGCCTGGACATGGGGCACGGCATCGCGGACGTGAAGAAAATAATTGCTGACATGCATCTGCCAGCATCCATCCGGATCGAATACGGCGGCTTGTACCAAACCCAGCAGCAGTCCTTTCGCGACTTGACGATGGTCCTGTGCATGGCGATTGTCTTCGTGTTTCTAGTTCTGCTATTTGAATTCCGGAACTTTTCGGCCCCAATTTCGATTCTGGTTTCTGCGATCTTGTCGACGGCTGGTGTTTTCGTCGCCCTGCTGATTACCGGGATCACGTTCAACCTGTCTTCCTTCATGGGACTGATTATGGTGATAGGTATTGTGGCCAAGAATGGAATTCTGCTGCTCGACGCGGATGAGAAGTTCCTAAGTGCGGGCTACTCCAAAGAAGAGTCGATCTTTCAAGCGGGCCGCAGAAGGCTGCGGCCGATTGTAATGACCGCCATAGCTGCGGTCGCGGGTATGATCCCGCTGGCGCTGGGTATAGGCGCTGGTTCTGAGATACTGCAGCCGTTAGCCGTTGCGGTCATCGGTGGGTTGCTGATTGCAATGGTGCTCTCGTTGTTCGTTACTCCGACGATCTACTACTTCATGACGCGAAAGAAAGCGAGCGCTGCGTCATGAACGCCTTTCTCCCCGCACCAATTGCTTATTTGTCACCGACTTTGTATTACTATCTGCACCAGGCTCGAAACGGCTCAGCGAATGGCCGGGTGTGTTGCGGAGACCTCTCGTCCGATGTTTTGCGGTATCTGTGGCTGGTGCAAGGATATATGTTTTGAGATCCAGGAGTTTTTATCAGCCACGTCTAGTTCTTTCAACTTTTCGAGGAACGAAATCGAGCCATATACTCGAATGACACAATAGAGTAGTCAGAATTCAGGGGGATGAGGTCCGTCTGCGACATGCACGTTGCTCCCCAACCGAGCGGTCTGCATCATACGCTTAATGCGGAGGCGTGTACCGACTGCTTTATTGCTCCTTGCGACGCAGCCATAGTTGCAGATCACTGGATCCGGTTTGTGACTGGGGCGGCGTTGGTGTTTACACTAGTGATCGCCACCAGCGTTGCGTCGGAAAGACCGCTCACGGGTACGTCCAGGGGATCAGGGCAGCTAGATGCACTTATCAAAGAGAAGAAGTACCCTGAGCTTTTGACAGCGCTAAACAATCCGCCTGGGCTAAAGACGCAGGATTACGCATTCTTCGCGGGAGTGCTGGCCAATCACACTAACCACCTAGGCACTTCCATCCGGCTGCTGAAGCAAGCACTCCCGGTGCTTCAGAAACAGGGCGCGCGTGATCGCGAGCGAGTTGCTCTGGAAACACTGGCAGACGGATATTCGAGGCTGAATCGCTACTCAGAAGCCGCCGATACCTACGCGATACTGGAAAAGCGTTTAGGCGATCAGATGAGCGCGGAAGAAAGGGCTAACGTTGAACACGCGGCTCTGCAATGGGGGCTACTCCGACACGTGGCACCGCAGACCGTCTCTGTCAGCGCAGCATTCACCGTAGCGACAAAGCGTAACCTGTTAGGGGTTCTCGAGGCGCCCGTCGAAATTCGTGGCGAAACGCGGTCCTGGGTTTTGGATACCGGTGCCAACATCTCTGCAATATCAAGAAGCGAAGCGCGCCGTCTGGGGCTCCAGCCTCTAGAGGGCTCTGCCGCACTGAAAGGAGTAAGCGGTAATCTGGTGCCGATTCACGTCGCAGTCGCTCCCGAGCTGCGCATTGGAAAAGCCAGGCTGCATAACGTGGTCTTTGTTCTCCTAGACGACCAGGACTTGCTGGTGAGGCAACTGCATTATCAGATCAACGGAATCATTGGCTATCCGGTCCTCGCTGCTCTCGCCAGAATTACGTTTTACCGTAGCGGCATGTTTGGGGTGGATGTAGGCACCAAGCCGTTCCCTCATAAAGATCACAACCTGTTTGTCGAAAAGCAGACGCCTTTAGCAGCTGCTCGAATCGGTGGCACAAGTTGCCTGTTTATGTTTGATACCGGTATTCGGAGGAGTATTCTCACGGCGCGCTACTATCGGGAGCACACATCAGACTTTGCGATGAAAAGGGCGATTGATCAACCTCTGGCTGGCGTTGGGGGCACTCGCTCGATTTCTACTTACGCTCTGGAATCTGTTCCAGTCGAACTCGGCGGCCGCAATACGACACTGCACGACGTCCCGGTTCTGACTGAGCGCGTGGGAAAGAATTACGACGACTTCTGTGGTAATCTCGGCCTGGATGCGGTACAGGAATTCTCAGCATTTACACTAGATTTCGACGATATGTACCTCTCTGCGCATTGATACCTCCTGGTCAGCCATAGTTCGTGTGACAACAGGAATAAGGTTCTCTGTGCTCCATCCGACACAACGATCAGTCTGTTAAGGCGGACTAAGTGACACGGAGGCGCAATGAAGGAATTGTCCGAATCCAGACGCCAGTTTCTAAGATCGGCGTTCCTGACGACCGGAGCGGTCTTGCTTACCTCCGGCGGTGTTCGCGCTGAAAGCGGCGCATTACCGCAGACCAAAGAGTCGCCCGCTGGTACCGAGTCCGGATCTGCAGACTATACCTTGCATATCAAAACCTCACCTATTGAGATCGCGCCCAACCGGATCATCTTGGCGACGACATACAACGGGCAATTTCCGGGCCCACTGCTTCGCTTTAAGGATGGCCAGCAGGTCTTGGTAGACGTGTTCAACGACACCGATGTGCCAGAACAACTGCATTGGCACGGCCAGATGGTGCCGGCGGATGTAGATGGAGCCGCGGAAGAGGGTACACCCTTTATTCCTGCCCATGGGAAACGCAGGATCGTCTTTACTCCGCGACCCGCCGGCTTTCGTTTCTATCACGCGCACAATCGAGCGGGGGCGGATCTCCACGCCGGACAGTACGGTGGCGAGGTTGGTCCTGTGTACATCGAACCGAAGCATGAGTCAGGCAATTATGACCGCGAAGTCTTCCTCGTACTGAAGGAGTTCGAGCCGACTTTTAGCCGCGGTGGAGATATGGCAATGAATTTCCTTTCTCCCACGACTCAGGTCCAGGCGCTCAAAGAGCAAGGCGAGTCAACTATGAAGGCTTCCCTCGCGAAGGGTATGCCGCATGGATACGAAGTCGGGTACGTTTCCTTTACGATCAATGGCAGGATGCTGCACCACGGGGAACCCATCCGCGTCAAGCAGGGCGACCGAGTTCTGTTTCACGTGCTAAACGGAAGCGCCACCGAAATTCGTAGTCTTGCCCTGCCAGGTCATTCCTTCCAAGTCGTTGCGTTGGACGGAAATCCTGTGCCCAACCCGGTCACAGTTCCGGTGCTCTGGCTTGGTACCGCGGAGCGGGTCTCTGCCATCGTCGAAATGACACATCCAGGGGTCTGGGTCATGGGCGATCTATCCGATGACGATCGGCGTCATGGCATGGGAATCGTCGTTGAATACGCGGCAGCCAAGGGCAAGGCACAATGGATTGCGCCTCCGCTGCATCGCTGGGACTACGGGCTCTTCGCAAAGACCGGTACAAGTCCGGAGCTACCGAACCAAACTATTGAGATGATCTTTGCCAAGGACAATGCCGCCGAAGAAGGCTTCAACCGATGGACGATCAATGGAGTGGGTTATCCCATGAGCAGCGGAATGACTCCAGCGACATTTCATTTGAAAAAGGGCCAACGTTATCGAATCCATATGCGGAACGCCAGTGACGACATTCATCCCATACATCTTCACCGCCATAGCTTTGAGCTCAGCAGTCTGGCGGGAACATCCATCGCGGGAGTGTTCAAGGATGTGGTTATGGTCGGAGGCTATCAAGAGGTCGCCATAGATTTCGTCGCCAATAATCCTGGTCTAACACTGTTTCACTGCCACCAACAATTACATATGGATTTTGGGTTTATGGCTCTCTTCGATTATGTGTGATTTGAGACGCGCCGGGGGTTGCGTCGTCCCGCCAGTCTCAGATAAATCTTCTAACTTCGCGCCTCCTTCTGCCTTCTGCTATGCGGACTAAGTTTTCACACTTCAATAGAGATCCTGCCCGTCGAACAGGCGTGTTGGTTAGACGCTTACACAAGAATATCCGTGATAACTGTCCCAATGCGTGCGCTGCTTCCAGACTGGGCCAAGCCATATGGGCATAAACGAGGGTGCTTGAAAACAGCGCCTGCGGGAAGAAGCAGGTTAGCCGGACTAACGACGGTGCGGGCGCATTGGCCATTCTTGCCTCTCAGTCCAGCGGTCGTATTCTGAATTGCTCCTCCGCGCGATCCAAGGACACGGCCATAGGCGAGCTTGCCTGATCGCCGACAAAAACGCCCTTCAGGCTCAAGGATGCCATCAGTTGAGGTTCTTGACTCAGTGTCTGCTGTAGCAGTTTCTGGGACTGCTCGATGTTGGACTTTAGGTCCAGCTTCTTCGGTTCCGTCAAGTCAATGGCCTCCCATTCGCGACTGTCGGGGAGTGACCAGGCAAGCAAAACTGAAGGACGCGGAAGGTCGTCCGCGCGGGGCAGGATGAACAAGGTCAGACGGGTTCGGCGCGTCGGTAGTTCAGCACGAACCATGGCCGCCATTAAAAGGCCTGCTTCCAAAGGTTCTGCTTGTCCGTCTGAAAGAATCTCGCCGGGCAATGCGACGATCTTCTCGCCGGAGAAGGGGTAGGTGCTTGCAGTGCTATGAATGCTTAGGGCGTTCGGCTCCCTAAACAGGTCGTCGTAGCACGCAGTAAGCCACTTCGCAGGAGACGAAGCATGAGTCTTTTGTTTCAATTGTTCGACCCGCTTCAGCAGAAGTCCATCTCTCGATAGTGACCACGCCACTAGGGACGACAACAGAAACTCCCGTGATACGGGCTTTTTTGCGGGATTGAGCAGGTCCCATTTCACGGTGTGGATTGGCAATAAGGTGATCGGGGCGAGGTCTGCTTTCGTATACTTGATCTCCTTCCGGTCGTTCTCGACGAGCCAATTTATCTGTAAGGAACAGGATCCTGCAAAATCGCGTTTCGTGAATTCCAAAGGGGGGCTAATAGTCTCTTCCTTTGTTTCGTTTCCTCCGAGACTGTACTTATAGCTTTCCTTATTCTTAAGTACAACGAAGTTGCAGTCGCCCGGATGCAAAACAAATGAGACTTCTAGGAAAAGGGATGCCCGCGTGTTATTGTGTGCCTTTATCCTAAACCAGTACAGAGACTCCTGCTGTCCTAGCCCCTCGGCATCGTAGTAGTACTTCAGATAGATAGGAACCACAGATGGATAAGTTACTTCGACGATGTACGGGTCCTTCGGAAATATATCTCGGAACCAAGTCGAGACTTCCTGGGAGTTCCTGAGAATGCCTACAAGAGTAGTCATGAGTACCAAGAGTGCCGTTGCGCCGGCTGTGATGGCTTTTAGAGAGAGCTTGCTGTTCACCTGGCAATGAGGCATCGTAATCGTCCACCTTCCAGAACTAGTAACGTAGAAATGACTGCAAAGATTTTTTCTGCGCTAACTGCGAAGTCTGAAATGAGGGATCAGAGGGCGACTGCGCAATTCCAGCGCTCCACACGATGGCCATGTCTGTTAGCACACCTCGCATGAAGCGTCGTGCATCCATGGAAGAGACGCTCTCAATTGCGTATTCGACGTCCCCGGATCGACCTAGGCTTTGTAGTCTCAAATTCCATTCGTTTACAGCGCTTCTTCCGGCGATATGTTCCAGCACTGCTGCCACCAAATCTCCATTGTTCCTGCGCAGAAGCTCATCACGGAACCAGCGTGCTCCGAGATCAATGCTCCGATCTGGATTAAGAAGAAACTCCTGGTATGAGTCCAGTCCACTGTTCTTGAGAAGATCCCATCTCTTATCAAGTGCGGCGAAGGTATCCGGCGTAAATTGGAACAGTCCCAGTCCTCCAGCGGCTGACAGAGCGGAAGGGTAAAGAAAAGTCTCGCGACGCACGACTCCATATAAGAGTTCCGGCGGCACGTCATACGTGCGCCCGGCTTTGTTGAAGGCCGCGCTGAACACAATCGGGTAGGCGGCTGACAAGAATCCTTCATTCTGTTGGATTGCCGTATCTTGGCCTTCCCGATCGCTCCCCCATTCGCAGAGTAATATGGTGAGCGGCCAGTCCTGTGCGAATCGGCCAATGGCGTCAGCAAACTGCGGCCGGTTTCGAGATTGCGAATCGGCGGCCGCCAATGCATCCTGGCGAAATGAGAGGAGCAAACTGATCCGAGAGATCGTGCCGGTAGAATCTAGATCCTTCGTCGCCAAGTCTTCCACTCGGGTTGAAGGTGACCTGCTCCCCTCTTTCTGAACAAATCTGAGTATGATTTGTGCGAAAGAAAGGAGAAGGGAGTATGTCGAAGATCAGGCACACGGAGGTGCAGACGATTGGGGCTGAAGCAACTGGAGGGGAGTCGGAAAGCGGAAGATGTGGCACGAGAAGTACGCGTGTCGAAGCACACGATCTACGCTTGGAAAGCGAAGTACGGCGGGATGGATGGAATTTTGAAAAATCAGTTCCTGGCATGTAGTTGTTTCTCACGCCCTGCGCGTATGTCACGGTGCACGCGACAAGCGCCAGGACCAATGCAGGACCAAACTCTGCATGTCGCGGAAACATAATTGTTTTTGTAACTTTCACTACAGTCTCCATCCGTGTGTTCTTTGTGCTGCGTCCTCTTTTATGCCTTCTCTGGGATTGGACACGGCTTTAACTTCCAGATTTCTTCCGCGTATTGAGCTATCGTGCGATCGCTCGAAAACTTCCCCGAGGCCGCTACATTCAAAATGGCCTTGCGCGCCCACTTGTTGGGATCGGCATACAACGCGCACAGCCGCTCGTCTGCCTCGAGGTACGATTTCAGGTCCGCCAAGTGCATATAATGGTCGCCGTGCTTCAGCAACATTTCGCGCAAAGGTTCGAAGACACCCCCCTCATCGCGGCTGAAATAATCCGAGAAAATCAAGTCCAGGGCCTGATGGGTCTCGGCCTCGTGTTCGTAATGCCACTGCGGGTTGTACCATCCGCGACTGCCAATCACCTGCTCCGCAGTTAGACCGAACAGGAAGAAGTTTTCTTCGCCCGCTTCCGCGGCCATCTCGATAGTCGCGCCGTCGCGCGTCCCGATCGTCAATGCGCCGTTCATCATGAATTTCATGTTGCTTGTGCCGCTGGCTTCGTAGCCTGCCGTCGAGATCTGGTTCGAAACATCACTCGCAGGGATCAGATGCTCCGCAAGCGAAACGCAGTACTCGGGCAGAAATATCACTTTCAGCCGTCCGCGTACTGCAGGGTCGCTGTCGATGGTTTCAGCCAGATTGTTAATGAACTTGATGATCACCTTGGCGAGCCGGTAGGCAGGAGCGGCCTTGCCGGCGAAAAAGAACGTCCGTGGGTGCAGGTTCAGCCCAGGATCCTGCCGTAACCGGTTGTAGAGGACCACTATCCTGAGTGCATTCAGGAATTGGCGTTTGTACTCGTGGATGCGTTTGACCTGGCAATCGAAGATAGACTCCGGATCAAGGATTTGCCCTGTCGACCAGCGGAGCCAATCACAGAATTGTCGCTTGGCATTTCGCCTGGCTTTGCGAAAGTCGTCACGGAAGCCATCGTCCTCGGTGAATGCTTTGAGCTTTCTTAATTCGCTTAGATCACGGATCCAGGCATCTCCAATGGCATCAGTGATGAGTCCAGAAAGTCCGGGATTGCATAACTGCAGCCAGCGCCGGGGTGTGACTCCATTCGTTTTGTTGTTGAAACGTTCCGGAAAGATTTCCGCAAGATCTTTGAGCGTGGTCTCGCGCAACAGCTTGGAATGAATCTCTGACACCCCGTTGGTGCTGTGAGAACCTACGACCGCCAGATTGGCCATGCGAACCTTGCTCTCGGGGCCATCTTCGACAAGGCTCACGCGCTGGATGCGGTCTTTGTCGGCAGCAAACCGCCCGCGAACATTTCCCAGAAAACGGTGGTTGATTTCATTGATGATCTCGAGTTGCCTGGGCAGCATTTCTTCAAACCAAGCCACCGGCCATTTTTCAAGGGCTTCGGGCAATAAGGTGTGATTCGTGTATGCCAGCGTGTTCTGTGTGATATGCCAGGCTTCGTCCCATTCGAGGTGCACTTGGTCAACAAGGAGTCGCATGAGCTCCGGAACTGCCAGAGCCGGATGGGTATCGTTCATCTGAATTGCCACTTTATCTGCAAACCAGCGCCAATCCGAGGTGGTCCGTTGGAAGCGCCGCACTGCATCCGCCAGCGAGCAGGCAACAAGGAAGTACTCCTGCAGCAGGCGTAGCCCTTGCCCCATCACCCTTGAATCATCGGGATAAAGGACGCGGGTCAGGGTTTCGGCCCCAAGGGTCTGAGTAAACGCTTCTACGAAATCACCGTGCGAGAACTCTTCAAACTTGAAGTAGTCGGGCGCTGCCGCCGCCCAAAGTCGAAGCGTGTTGATCGTGGAACCACCGTACCCGACCACGGGACGGTCAAATGGGATGCCGATCAGAGTCGTTGGGTGCCCCGGTACCGGGCGCAGGGTGCCTCCGCTGAGCTCGAACGAGCAGCCCACGCTGACTTCCACCTTTTCGTTCGGGCGGGCAATCTCCCACGGGTCCGGAGAACGGAGCCAGTTGTCCGGTGTTTCCTGTTGCCATCCGTTCTGGATGGATTGTCTGAAAATGCCGTATTCATAGCGCAATCCGTATCCCATCGCCGGTAGCTGCAACGTCGCCGCCGATTCAATAAAGCAGGCGGCCAAACGTCCAAGGCCGCCGTTGCCCAGTCCTGCATCGGGTTCCTGCTCTAACATCTCGATGAGGTTGAGTTTCTTGTCCTGCATAAACTGGTCTGTGAGCGGAGCGAGCAGAAGGTTTGTAACATTGTTTGCCAGTGAGCGGCCGATGAGAAACTCCATCGAAAGGTAATAAAGGCGCTTGGGGTTCTTTTCCTCGTAAGTCTTCTCGGTCAGGAGCCATCTCTGAGATAGAACGTCCCGCACTGACCGCGCAAGGGCCTCGAACCGGTCACGCGCAGTCGCGGCCGCAGGATCGACGCCACTGTCGAACAGCAAGTGCCGTTCATACAGTGCTTCGTCCGTCCCGGAAAAGTGCACGGGGCCACATCCGTACTTGGCGGTGAGTTTCGCAGTATCCGGCACTGCTTGCCGCTTTGCGGCCTTAGTAACCATGATCTACTCCTCTCCGATCTGCGAGAATGCGCCGTCTGGCCCGCATCTCACCGGGACAATCTATGTGATACGCAAAGGTTGTAATTCGCACGCGCTGCGATCCTCATGGTGCCGCAATCCAAAGCAGTTTCTGAGACTCTCACTTCACTTCCTGTCGTAAGGCACTTCCGACCGCTAATCTCAGGACTGTCGATACGCCATTCGTAAGCGTGACGTCGGCATGCGATCTGGCAAGCGCGGAATTCTTCTTTGGCGTGCGCGCTGATCCGCTTCCAAAAACTGATTGCAAGCCTTCTCTCAGTTAACAGTTTGAAAGCTCCAGCATTGCTCGCCGCCTCGACGTTGTAACTCGCGTTGAATCTGTTCGATTTCCGCAGCATCGCTGGCGCTGATAGCGACTTCTCCGGCGAGGATGATGTACAGCATGTCAATGAGCGTGTCGGTTGGGATGTTCATCAGTTCGCCGAGCATGGTCAACTCCCTGGAGCGATTTGAAGATCGCACTTCGTATTCGCAATCCGGCTGCCAAAAGTGGCCCACTGTAAGTGGCTGAAAATACCTGTCTACCAACTGGATCGGAGCCTGACGACGCAGACATCGGATGACGTGCCAGGGGCACTGACCGAGTTTGGGCAGCAAGCCGAAGTTAGTCTCGGCCGCCGGACCTGTACTTGGAGTGGCGATAAATCAACCTGCGATAGCTTTAGTACGGCATTTCGGCGGGCGTTTGCTGAACCTGAATGGTGGGAATCCGATCCGACCTCGTCGTATCGACCGAGACTACGCCAAAGCTGCCGTTCGAGTCGCGCGCACGAATGGTTACCGTGGACTGCTCCCCCGAAGGTCCGGGAACCATCCTGCCGTCGACCAATGCGGACACGCGAAGACCTGCGCCGGGGTCGCCGGGATTGAGTTGTTCCACTGTTTGTTCGGTTGTTCGCTCACCGGTGGAACTCGAGCGCTCGGTGCCGGTTGTGCGCTCAACGGCGTGCAGGTTGCCGTCCCGTGGACTCCCCGGGACATCCATGGAATAGGTTTCTACGCTGTTGCGCTTTTCTCCGGAAGAGCCTTCGGATTCCTGGCTCACCACACGAGACACTTCGTCCAGCTTGCCTTCCGCGTCAGGCCGAGAGACCCGCTCCTCGGTGACGCGGTGATTCGCTTCTTGCTTGGTGACGTCCTTTCTTATTTCACTTATTTGCCAGTTTCCGTTAAGGTCGGGAAGCCATGTGGATTTTTCAGTCTCCACTGTGTCATTAGCGCCTCGCTTGCGAACTTCGAGTGTCTTGACAAGCGGAGCCAAACCGCCGTTGATACTTGGGACCATCACCGTCGTCTTCGTTTCCTCCACGTCCTTACTGATCGTCTTTGTCTCAACCATTTCGTGCTGACCGGGTTGAAGCTTCCCGTTAACATCGGAATTGAAAGTAGTGCGTAGCACAGTCGAGTCACCACTCGGTAGGCTGTGTTTTTCTTCGTTCGTTACCTGGACAAGCGATTTTGCTCCATTAGCGTCCCGATCGAACATACGCGTTATGGTTCGCACATTATTAGCGTCCAGCTGCAGCGTTTCCCTTTCGATCTCTTGGTAAGGTTCAAGATGTCCGTCCACTCCCTGGATTTGAATGGATCGTTCGTCGATCGTCCGATTGCCATTCTGGCTGTGGCTTTCGATGATACGCACCGGAATACGTGTGGGAAGCAGATTGTCGCTCTTGAAGTCCGTTGTGGCTATCCACGACTTGTTCGGCTCCCCTACCGTAACAGAATCCGATGTTTGCGCAAATAAGCTCGGATAGCAACAAAACACGGCAACCACGACGAGTACACAGCCGAAAGCGACAACACTTGAAGCGCGACTGCCCCCAACGGCGGACGGAAGAGCAATTGGCCCAGATCGTACGGACATATTCGAGGCTGGCATGCCTATCGGTCAACCACCCATTGCATTTGAAGCTGGGGACTTCCGTTTGTGTCGGTGACTAGGAACCAGTTCAGATGCAGGGGATGAAATTCGGCCTCATCTTCCTCGTGAACTGCGGGGATGTCACAGCAACCGCCTTGCACGCGTGACGTTCTGGTCATTCCCGCCTGTAGAGCTAGCCTCGAAGCACACATGATCGTTCCTCCTATCTCAGAATTGCCTGTTCGGAGATTTGTCTTCTTCACCACTCGTCGAACCAAGAAATGGAAACCACATTCGTGTACGGGTCCTGCCTCACGGCCCGGGGAGTGGAGGGTAAGGACGCTTCAACTGCTGACGTATCCCATGACAATTGTGAGTCGATCAGCGAAGCAATCTGTTCCCAGACCCGCGGATCGTTCTCGATCTCGTGATGGGGTTTGTTCAGGTGGCGAGCGATCCAGGGATAGTTGTCGCAATTGATTGGACGGTCCTGATACGTCATCTGGAAATTGCCGATGATGTTCGTGCGTTCCGGGTCAGCAGCACGAATGTGCGACCGCCCATGGATGATGCCTTTTTTCTGATAAAAATTGACGGCGCTCTGTACGTTACGAGGAATGACAGCATCTTCGTGGCCTGGTTTATGGACACTATCCACCAGGATTATGAGTGACACTGGAATGTCCAGCCGGCCCAAGTCATTGGCCAGCGTGACCGCTTGCGAAGCACCCCAACTGTGGCCATAGATAATGATGCTTGCTTGTTCCTTCTCACCGGAACTAAGCACACCGTCTTTATCGGTGTCCAACAACTGCAGCACTCGGCGAAGAGCGTTTTTCCCGGCGTGGTTCGCAAACACTTCGGTATGGACGATGGACGGATAACGCTGACGAAGATATTCAGCAAACTGCACTTCAGGATGCCTGAGGTCATCGTGCCGAACGAACCCTCCAACAAAGCCAATGATGATCGCCTTTTCAACAACCGCGTTCCTAATCCCCAAGGTGCCTGGAACGCAGACCAGGTTGAGAGCCGCTTTAACCCCATTCTCTGGCATGGACTCACCGCAGATCGAAGGTTCAGTCACAGGGCGAAGATGGGTCTTGGCCTCCTCGCTGTCCGCGGAGGACTGTCCAAAACATGGCGATAGCAGGCATGTTGCCGCTACGACCATACACAACGCTCGAAGCTCCCAGAGTCCACGCATAAAACTCGTTCGCCTTGTGGTTTCGTACAGCTGTGAGAGTGCCGCTAGGAGGGCCCTCATGACGGCAATCGCACTCTGGTTTCCAAACCCGCGTTGTTGCAAGGCGCTTCTCAGCAACGACCT
>Ga0335081_10005296_pt1 | contig 20408 bp, 15 predicted proteins | sample Lox_Sample_35_FD_206713 | JGI IMG/M metagenome (GOLD analysis project Ga0335081, IMG submission 206713) | Soil microbial communities from Loxahatchee National Wildlife Refuge, Florida, United States - Lox_Sample_3.5 | ecosystem: Environmental > Terrestrial > Soil > Wetlands | place: USA... | reverse complement strand
GAGCGCATCAAGTCATGAAGGCGTTCCTAATGTATCGAAATCGGGACTTTGATCCCCAGCAGATTCTGATCCGGAGGGAGAAAGAGTCGCGCCACAGCCGGGCATCGGATGCATCGCTGAATTTGCAGCGGATGCTGCCGTGGAACGAACAAGCACTCAGACAAGACCTCGGCCTTGACGTTCTTTGTAACGCCATGGCGGCCGGTGACGGGTTCGTGTTCGAAGTCGCACAAGCTTCGATCTTAACCAGCCTGACCGATCTGCGAGCCATCGCCTATCGCCAGTCCATAATCGCCGACTGCCTGAAAAACTCGGCGCTCGTGCGCGCCATGTATCAAATTGCAGTCGACGCAGTCGAGGCGGAACGGAAGAACTACTGGAGCTTCTTCACGCGTTATCCAAGCGGCATACTTCATCGTTCCGTCGACATACTACGGATATTCGTCGGCATGCTGAAGAGACTGCGACGGATTGCCGAGGAGCATGCCGGCGAATTCACGTCGGAAGGCTTCTCTGGACTGTTAGGGATGCTGCAACAAGAGCTATCAGACGACTATTTCGCCGAAATAGAGCAGCACCTCAACCGCCTGAAATTCCGGCATGGCACGCTCGTCAGCGCGCGTTTGGGGGCAGGCAACAAGGGGATCGACTATGTCCTTCGCAAGCCCCATGACGACACGCGGAACTGGCTGACGCGGTTGCTGTCCGACAAGGCGCCGGCCTACACGTTCCAGCTTCATCCGCGTGACGAGGCGGGTGCCCGAGCTCTGGCGGAACTGAACGATCGAGGCGTCAACCTCGTCGCGAATGCGCTCGCTCAATCCGCCGACCATGTGCTCAGCTTCTTCCAGATGTTGCGCACGGAGCTTGCCTTTTACATCGGCTGTATCAACTTATACGAAAAGATGAGAGAGATAGGCGAGCCGATTTGTTTTCCGCAACCCACCGCTGCCGGCGAACGCGGACTGTCGTTCGTAGGCCTGTACGATCCAGCGCTCGCATTGGCCCTGCAGGCGAAAGTTGTCGGCAACGACCTTGATGCCGACAACTGCGACCTCGTTGTCATCACCGGTGCCAACAACGGAGGTAAATCCACCTTCTTGCGCAGCGTCGGCATTGCACAGCTTATGATGCAAGCGGGCATGTTCGTCCCGGCACAGAGATTTTCAACCGGAATCTGCGAAGGCGTAATCACGCACTACCGGCGCGAAGAGGACGCTGGCATGGAAAGCGGAAAGTGGGACGAGGAGCTGGGCAGAATGAGCAAAATCGTCGATCGGCTACGCCCCGGCGCCCTCATACTCTTCAATGAATCGTTCTCATCAACCAATGAAAGAGAAGGCTCTGAGATCGCCGGCCAAATCGTCAGGGCTTTGCTGGACCGGGGAGTCAAGGTTTTCTTGGTCACGCACTTGTACAGATTGGCACACGCGCTCCTGATCGAACGACCCGACCGCGCGCGATTCTTACGCGCCGGGAGGCGCCCCGACGGCGGCCGGCCGTTCCGCCTCGTGACCGGCGAACCATTGCAGACAAGCTATGGCGAAGATTTGTACCGAAGGGTCTTTTGCGGGGAGAGTCGGCCACTTGATGGCACGCGAGGAAACGCGATCGTCACAGACTGACGCGAGGATGATCATCTCTGTGGGTAAATCCTTGACTGGGCGCCGGATTTATCCATAATTAAGTTACGCTGGCATTGCTGGCGAGGCGATGGGGTTCCGCCTTGAACCGCCCAATAGGGCTGATGACTCCTTTTATCCGTTGACGGACGAGAGGAGTCGCGCTTGCGCTTACCTGACTCAGTGGATGATTTTGCCCAGTTGGCGCACGGCCCACGGCCGCGGCGCGTACGAGCGCGGCTCCTGCCGAGGTCGCGATGATTGTTCGCGACATTATTCTCCAGATTTGCCAGGTCGTTTCTGTCCTTGCGCTGGCGCCCCTGCTGCAAGGCGTCATCCTCCAATTCGAGGAGCGCGTGCAACTGGCGCAAGGGCCGGGAATTTTTCAGCCATATCGGGACCTTTGGAAGCTATTCCATAAGCAGATCATCTTCCCCGAGACTGTATCGTGGATTTACTGGGTGACGCCGTTCGTCGCATTCACCGCGATGATGACGGTGCCGATCCTGATCCCGGTGCTGACCGATTTTCCGCTGCCACTTTCCGACATGGGCGACATCCTGGGCGGCGGGCTCATTCTCACGCTCGGTTCGTTCATGATCGTGCTCGCCGGACTCGACACCGGCAGCGCCTATGGCGGCATCGGTTCAAGCCGCTCGGTGATGGTCGCAATCCTCGCGGAGCCGACGCTGATCCTGGTGTTTGTCGGAATTACCCTGCTGGCCAAGGCGATGCTGCCATTTGTCGTCAATCATCTGCTGGTCAACAACCCTGCGGTGTATTGGAGCCCCGCCCACCTGTTTCTGATCGCCGCGTTTTTCATTCTGCTGCTGGTCGAAACCGATCGGCTGCCGATCCATTCGAGCACGCACATCGAGGTCTATATGATCGAGGAGGCCCGCATCCTCGAATACTCCGGCCCGTTACTGGCGATTCTCAAATGGGCATCGATGATGAAGCAGTTCATCCTCTACATCATCTTCTGCAACGTTCTACTGCTGCCGTGGGGACTGTCCCGCGAAGGCACTGCGGTTGGCGTGTTCGGATCCGTCACGGCACTGCTGGGCAAGTTCTTGCTGGTCGGTTGCGCTGTCGTTGTCGTTGAGACCGCGCAATCGCGCCTGCGCTTTTACCGGTACCAGGAAGTCCTCGCGGCGTCCTTCGTGTTTGCGATTCTCGCCATCATAGGAACGCAACTGGTCTAGCCATGCTCGCCGCTCATCTCAGCCCGCTAGCCTCGTCGATTTTCAGTCTGATGGTGATCGCAAGCCTGCTGCTTGCCTTCGTGATGCTCGGCTCGCGCTGGCTGAACAATTATCTCTATGCCTTCGCGGCGGAATCCTGGGTCATCGCCGCCCTGTCCGCATCCGTCGGTTTCTACGGACACTACCCGGAACTCTACCTGATCGCGATTCTCACCGCGCTGTTTCGGGGGCTGCTCCTGCCGTATCTCGTCTGGCGCATCATCCGGCGTCTCAATGTGGCGCGGGAAATTCACGAAATCCTGCAGCCCAGTTCGGCGCTTGTGGTGGGGGCGCTGGGCGTGGTGTTTTCGTTGGCCGTTGCTTACCGCGTCGGCCAGTCGCTTGGGCTCGCCGGCACGGTTGCAGTCTTGGCGTTGACGGTCATGCTGTCCATGAAGCTGATCGGCTTTCTGATGCTGACGGTCCGCCATGAAGCCTTGAGTCAGATCCTGGGCTTGCTCGTCCTGGAAAATGGAATTTTCCTGGGTGCTCAAATCCTGGTGCCAGGCATGCCGTTGCTCATCGAGATCGTGATCCTGTTCGACCTTTTGATCGTAGTGGCGTGCTTCGGCATGCTGGTGCAATACCTCGTCGCGCACGTCGGCAGCACCAGTACGCTGTCTCTTAAGCGGCTGGTCGGCTGACCATGGTGGGAGCTTTCCTGCTTGTCATGGTGCTCGCGCCCGCAACCGCGTGCGCAGCGAGTTTCGTCATCCGCAGCGCCCGCTTTGGTGAAAGGATCAATCTGGTTTCGAGTATCGTCGTTTTCATCACGGCCGTGCCGCTGACCGTCTGGAGCGGTGCGGGCCCCTATCACTACCTGAACGATTACGTGGTGCTCGATCTGCCCGGCGCCTGGGTCATTTTGTGCACCGCCATCGTCTACGGGCTCGCATCGATTTATTCGGTCGGCTACATGCGGATGCTCGGTGAGGAGCAACGGCTTTGGGGCTTTTACGCTCTCTTTTCCGGCTTCGCGCTGACCATCCTGTTGAGCGCGATCATGAACAATGCGGGCTTGTACTGGATCGCGATCGAGTTGACGACGTTGGTAAGCACGTTCCTGGTTGGGTTCGAGCGCGTACCTGAGAGCATCGAGGCAGCCTGGAAATACATTATCCTCGTCTCCGCCGGCATCAGTCTCGCACTCCTTGGCACGGTGCTGTTCTACTGGAGCGGCAGCTTCGTTCTCGGACCGACTTACCAGATGACCTGGGACGCGCTCCGCAATGCGGCGCCCAGGATGAACTCGACACTCGTGGTCTTATCCTATCTTCTCGTGCTCGTCGGCTACGGAACAAAGGTGGGACTTGCACCGATGCATTCGTGGCTGCCGGACGCGCACAGCGAAAGTCCGGCGCCGATTTCCGCGATGCTCTCAGGCGCACTGTTGAACGGGGCCATGCTCGGCATCGTACGCTTTCTGTCTGTCGCGGATGCGGCGCAAGACGGCGTTCTCGCGCGGGCCGTCCTGGTTGCTTTCGGCGTGGTATCGCTGCTTGTGGGCGCGCTGTTCATCGTCCGCCAGGACGGCATCAAACGCCTGATGGCCTATTCGAGTGTCGAGCATATGGGCGTGCTCGCGCTCGGGTTCGGATTCGGCGGCCCGCTCGGCATAGCCGGCGCCCTCTATCACATGATCAATCACTCGCTGAACAAGTCGCTGATGTTTTTCGGTGCCGGCAATGTCATGCGGTCGTTCGGGTCAAAGCAGATTGCGGACATCCGCGGCGTCTGGACGCGCCAGCCCGTGCAGGGCGCGTTGTGGCTCGCCGGCGCCGCCGCCATCACCGGGGCGCCGCCGTTCGGTCTGTTCCTCAGCGAAATCGTGATCCTGCGAGCGGGATTTGAACGAGGCTTTGCCTGGGCGGCTTATGTCATGCTGGTATTGTTGATCGTCATCTTCATCGGCTTCCTGAATCATTTCCGGGAAATGTATTTTGGCCCGGGCGCGAATGCCGATGCGTCGGCTTCGGGTAAAGAGGGCGTCGCGTTGAGCGGCTGGTGTATCGCGCCGATGTGGCTCGCGCTGGTGCCGGTGTTTGTGTTTGGCGTGTGGTGGCCCACCGATATGTGGAATCATTTCATGGCGGTCGCCAATGCTTTGACGAGTGCGACGCCGTGACCGTGACGCAATCCACTCCCCAGGCTCGTTTGAGGCAGGAACCCGAGAAGGTGCATCCTGCCGCCTTGAAGGATGCCGCCCGCAAGGTGCTCGACAATGGCGGGCGGATGCAAATGGTCTATGCCTGGTATCCGAAGCCCAGCCACATTGAGCTGCGTTACGTGGCGACCGTCCCGGGACAGGTTCGGTTCGCGGTGTGGAGCTGCGAACCCGAAGGCCCCGTACCGAGCCTTACAGAAGTCGCACCCTTGCTGAGCTGGTACGAGCGAGAGGTTACGGATCTTTTTGGCCTCGCATTCACCGAACATCCGCAGCCGCAACGCCTTGTGCTGCACGACGGGGCGATCGTCCCGCGACCACCATTCGCCCCGGATTACCCTCCCGGGATTGAGATTCGCGCTCCAAATCAGCAGTCGATTCCGGAAATAGCGGGGGTAAACGGCGACGTGCAGTTATTGCCGTTCGGACCGATCCGCGGCGACGTGCTGGAGTCGGCCGAATTCCTGTTCTTCTACATTGGCGAGGCGATCCTGCATTATACGCCCCGACTATTTTACAAGCATCGCGGCATGGAGAAGCGCTTCGAGGGCCTCGGCGCGGAGCGCGCGGTCGTACTGGCGGAACGCGTCTCCGGCGTCGGCAGCGTGGCGCATGCGCTCGCCTATTGCCAAGCGGTCGAAGCTGCCGCCGATTGCACAGTACCGCCGCGCGCGCGTTTTCTGCGTGTCCTGCTGGCCGAGATGGAGCGCCTTTACAATCATCTCTATTATCTGGGTCACCTCTGCCACACGACGACGCTCAAGGTTGGCGAGGCTCAAGGCAAGCTTCTGGCCGAACGCGCCAAGCAGCTCAATGCGCGGCTCACCGGGAGTCGCTTTCTCCGCAGCATCCTCACGGTCGGCGGCTTGCGCCGCGACTTGTCGCCGAAAGGATGGCTCGAAGCAGAGCTTGAATCACTGCGCGAGAGCTACGCCGTCTATGCGCGCCATCTCGAAACCACCGACAGCCATCTCGATCGTCTGATCACCACGGGCAGGCTCGACCGCAAGGTAGCATTCGATCAGGGCGCCACGGGGCCGGTGGACCGTGCGTCGGGCCTCGATCGCGATTTGCGGCGCGACCATCCTTATGCGGCCTACGGGGAACTGCCCGTTGCGGTGGCAGTCCGCACTGATGGTGACGCTCACGCGCGGGCTCAGGTCCGGATGGCGGAAATCGAAGACAGCATTGCGCTCATGCAACGCGTTTTATTGCTCCTGCCAGACGGTCCGATCAAAACCGAGTGCGAGATTGTGCCCGGGTCTGAGGGGCTGGGCTGGAGCGAGTCGCCGCGGGGCACGCTGTTCTACGCCGTGCATTTCGATGGCGCGGGACGACTCGCGCGGGTGAAGATCAAATCGCCGTCGTTTTCCAATTGGCGGGCTTTTCCGTTCACCGTGCACGACACGAACATGATGGATTACGCGATCAACGAAGCAAGCTTTGGGCTGACCATCGCCGGTTGCGACAGATAGGAGCGCATGATGCCGCAATGGACTTTGATCGGCCTGCTGAAAGGCAAGCAAACCGCGCCTTGGCCGCTGGCCGAGGGCGACGATGGACAAACAGGGGTGCTCGGTATGCCCCGCTACGATCCCGAGCGGTGTACAAGCGGCTGCAAGGCCTGCGCGGATGTTTGCCCTACCGCCGCAATCACGTTGCGTTCTGAAACACAATCAGAGGGCCGTCTGGACGTCGATTACGGCCGCTGCATCGTCTGCCAGTTATGCACCGAAGCCTGTCCCACCGAGGCGATGACGACATCCTCGGACTGGGCATTCGGCGCGCGCCACCGTGACGATCTCAAATGGAGCGCCGTCGCAACGCCGGGATCGGAACCACAAGCACTATCGCCGAGCGGTTTCCGCCGCAGCCTGCATATCCGCCATGTCGATGCCGGCTCATGCAACGGCTGCGAGTCCGAGCTGCAGGCGTTGAACAATCCGTTCTATAATCTGCATCGGCTGGGCATATTCTTCACGGCATCGCCGCGCTTTGCCGACCTTCTGCTGGTCACGGGACCGGTCACTTACGCGATGCACGGCCCACTGCGCACGGCTTACGAGGCGATGGCTGAACCGCGCTGGGTCATGGCCGTGGGCACCTGCGCCGTCTCCGGCGGAATTGCGGAGGGCGGCTATGCCTGCGGCCACGGACTTGAGGGCGTTTTACCGGTCGATGTTTATCTCCCGGGGTGTCCGCCAAATCCCGCAGCCGTCATGCAGGCGCTCCTGATGTTCCTGGGCCGCGCGAAGCAGCGCGTGAGGGGAGGCCAGCTTGTCGAATAGTCTGCTGTTGCTGGCCTTCTCTGCCTGGATCGTTTCAGCCGTCCTGGCCGCGATGCGGTGCGGCTTGCCGCTCGCGCGGCTTCTGCTGTCGGCCGGTTGCATCGCTGGAGTTATTGCTGCCATTGCAGCTTTGCCGCAGGGAACGCTTGTCATCGTCCTACCGACACGGCTCGCCGGCGATACAGTCGACTTTCACATGAGCCCCGACGCGCTGTGGCTGTTCGGATTTGGACTGACACCCGCGGTTCTTGCCTGTGCACTTTCCACGCCTAATCGAGACGGCGAAGCGGGCTGGCTGTTCGGCGCCGCCGCAAGCCTGATCGGAGCTTTGGGTGTATTCGGCGTGCGTCATGGCGCGGGCTTTCTCATTGCCTGGGAAATCATGAGCTTTGGCGGCGCCATGATGATCCTCAGCGAAAAACTGGCATCCGATGCCGGCAGGCCGGTTCTGTTCATGCTCGGCTTGTTGGAAACTGGCGCAGTCGCCCTGCTGCTGGCCGTTCTGCTGCTCGCCGTGTCCGGCCATTCCTTTGCTTTCGCCGCCTATGATCCGATGCTTGCAACAGCGTCCCCTGCACTGCTCGCCGGTGTCGGCGTCCTGCTTGTCATTGGTTTCGGCGCCAAACTTGGCCTGCTGCCGTTCTACGAGTGGTTTCCAGCTGCGTACGGCGCCGGCAGCGGCGCGTCCGGCGCGCTCATGTCGGGCGTCGTGATGAACGCCGCGTTTTTCGGGCTCAGTCGCGGGCTGCTGGAATGGCTCCCGCCGCAACCATCCCTCTCGGCCGGTCTGGGCATTTTCATCATCATCGTCGGCGTGCTCAGCGCGATCCTGACGGCGCTGTACGCGTTCCAGCAGGAGGATTGGCGCGCGCTTCTCAGCTTTTCGTCCGCGGAAAACGCTTCCATTGCGGTAGCGATGCTGGGCGCGGCTTTGCTGTTTCGCGGGCACGGACAACCGCCGCTCGCGAGCCTCGCCTGGGTCGTCGCGTTGCTGCATCTGGCTGGGCATGCGCTTGCGAAGGGCGGCTTGTTCCTGACCGCCGATGGCGTCTATCGTGCGACGAAGCGATACGCGATCTTTCACACCGATCTGATGCGGCGGAGCTCCTTACTGTTCGGCCTGGGCGCACTGTTCGCTGCGATGAGTTTGGCGGCCATGCCTCCGCAAGCCGGTTTTGTCAGCGAGTGGTACGTGTTTGAAACCGTCTTCCAGGGATTTCACCTCGACACGCTCGCCGCGCGTTTGACCATGGCCTTGGCCGGAGCCGGGCTTGCGCTCACGGCCGCGGTGGCGTTCGCAACCTGCGTGAAGGCCTTCGGTGTCGGGCTATTGGGCCGGTCATCGGCGATCGAGGGAACAGTCCCCAACAGCTCGGCGGTTGCCGTCGGGCTTCTTGGCCTGTGTGTCCTCGCCCTGGCGGTCGGCATGCCGTTCTGGCTCAATTCCCTCGAAATCGCCGTGTCTGCGCACTTCGCTACCAATGCCGCGCAGGCGATGCACGATGGACTTCTGCTTGTCCCTTTGACGGCAAAATTTGCCTTCATATCTCCGACCATGCTTGTAATCGTTATGCCCCTGCTTGCGCTCTTTCCAATCGCGATCGTTCTTATCAATCACCGCTGCGCCGCGCGCCGCGTGCCGGTCTGGTATGGCGGTCTCGCGCAAAATCCCGAGCGCGTGTCCACGACCGCGCTGACGTTCTCGAATGCGTTGCGCACCTTCTACAGCTTCATATATCGGCCGACGCAAGAAACCGAGCGGGAAACGCATCGGGTCCGGTACTATGTCCGTCGATTGACGTTCACCCACGACGTCGCGCCAATTTTCGGCCCTTATTTGTTTGCTCCCGTCACGCGCTGCGTCTATAAAACGGCGGGCCGGTTGAGGCTTTTACAGTCAGGGCATCTCAACTTTTATCTTGCGGTGATTGGTGGGCTCTTGATCATCATTCTCGCGCTAACGCTGTTCTGATCGAGAGTGCACGGATGTGGACTTACGTCGCGATCGCCGTGGGCGGCACGGTCGGCTGCTGGGCTCGCTATGGAATGACGAACTTGGTCCAGACTATCTACGGCCGGGACTTTCCTTACGCGACCATGAGCATCAATCTGCTGGGCAGCTTCCTGATGGGTTTCCTTTTTATCGAGACATTGGAGCGGCTTCCGACATCGCCGGAACTTAGAACCGGTATCCTGACCGGCTTCCTGGGAGGGTTCACCACCTTCTCCACGTTCTCGATGGAATCCGTGTTGCTGGTCGAACAGGGTTACGTGCTGCGAGCGCTACTCTATATGGTGCTGTCCACGGCGCTCGGCTTCGTCGCCGCGTTTGGCGGTGCCTACCTGGCCCGAAATCTGTAGGGACCCCAATCATGGACAGCGATGTCGTCGTAGTCAGGGTGTATCTGAAAGAGACCGATCACGGCCGCCGCAAGACCCTGATGGAAGAGATTCTGAATATTCTACACGATCAGCATCGCGTTCATGGCGTCGTCGTGTTTCGTGGTATAGCGGGGTTCGGCAGCAAAGGCGAAGTCCACGCCGCCGATATTCTGCGGTTGACCGTCGACTTGCCGATCGTAATTGAATTTTACGACGAGCCCGCCGTCGCTTTGGCAGCCATGGATCTGCTCAGTGGAATTGTGCCACCGGGCCATTTAGTCCACTGGCACGCGTCGTGCCGCAATTTTCCACAGACGCAACCGGCGTAGCCATAAAGCCACGCCGGTTTTCTTTGATAGTCGCCGAAAGGCGATAGCGCTACGCCACCTTCTCCTTCAGATGCGGGAACATGGCGTGCAGCGCTTCCTGATCCATCTCCGTCTTGAACTTGTGGCGATCCTTGAGCGTCGCGGCCTTTTGCGCGGCGGGACGCGCATTAATCTCGTCGACCAGCCGCTTGACGTTCTTGTACTTGTCCCAGGCGCCTTCGCCGATCACGTTCGGCAGCATGCGCGCCCAGCCCCACACATTCATGTCGACGATCGTGTAGGTGTCGCCGAGCATGTATTTGTGCTTGGCGAGCCGGGCATCGAGGATGCCGGCGTGCCGCTGCCCCTCGAACACATAGCGGTTTATGGCGTAGGGAATCTTGTCGGGCGCATAGTTGCGGAAATGCACAGCCTGGCCGAAATACGGCCCGACGCCCGAGGAGACGAAGAACATCCACGATAACAGCTCGCCGCGCGCCTTGTCGGTCTTTGCCGGCAGGAATTTTCCGGTCTTTTCGGCCAGGTAGAGCAGGATTGCACTTGAATCGAACACTGTGACGTCGCCGTCGACGATGGCGGGGAGCTTGGCATTCGGATTGATCGCCAGAAATTCCGGCTTGTGCTGCTCGCCTTTGCGGGTATCGACCGGAACGGCGTCGTAGGCCATGCCGGTCTCTTCCAAAAACAGCGCCACCTTGGTCGGGTTCGGCGCGCCGCTATAATAGAATTTCAGCATCTCGGTCCTCTTTGTTCCACATCATTCGAGGTGCCTTGCCCAAGCCAGGCACCGCGCAATTCTTAGCGCAATTCCCGAACTATTTCACCCGCGCTGTCACCGATGGCGACGCGCGCCAGCACTGTAGCCGCCGGACGCAATTGACGCAGTAGGTGTTTTCAGAGTCGAGAAGCCGCCGTCCTCGGGCTTACGCTTGCGAAGGGACTGTCGCGGCGCCTGTCATCTCCGCGGCCTGTAGTTTGATGCGCTGCTGGTAAAAATTGAGGATGCTGCGGGCCGTATCCTGCGGCAGCTTCTTGTACCGCTCGAAAAGTCGCACAAGGTCATGAGGCTGCAAATCGCGCTCCGCAACCTGCATCAGCAGCAATTCCTTGGCGGTAGTCCAAGAGCAGCCGGCCGCTTTGGCAAGGATGAGAGCCATATCGTCACCCTTGTCGAGCAAGGCGCGCTCTACCAGATCGACGGGAAAAGAGCCGAGTTTTGCCAGCGCAATCACTGTCCGCGCAAAATCCTGCGCGTGCGCGGGAGCGTGAAGGCTCGCCTCGGTGACGGACAGCGCGCCGAACATGCGATTGGCGTCGCGCAACGCGATGGCGTATCGCCGCGATGCCTTGCGAGCCTCCTGCTGCACCCCGGTTGCCACCTCGTCGACGGCAGCCCGAATCGCATCGTCGGCCCGCGGATTGGCGCTCTCAAGCTCAGCGCGCACCGAAGCCGAAGCCGTTTCGAGCAGCTTCAAAAACGTTTGACGCGGGAGGTCGCTGCGCCGGGCAAGCGCAAGCGTCAGCCTTCGGCTGTGGCTCGCCTTTTCGGTCAGCTTCTCGTATCCCGCAAGTGAGAATTGCGCACCATCGTTTTTGACCACCCGGTGGACCACGCGGTGATCGCCACGCTCCACAAGAACGTCCGTCACCGACTCGCTCAGTTTCAAGCGCTGCGCGATGGCAAGAAGGTGTTCTTGGCTCTTGGTACTCGCATTCTCGACCAGATCGGCATCGGCCAGTTGCTGCGAGTGGGTCAATACTGGCCTCGCCACGTCGATTGAATCGTCAAAGGCGAGTTCGCGGATGAGCCTGGGAGGAGCGTTGCCTACGCGCGCCAGTCGCTGAGCGAGCCGTGCTCTTGCCTTTACCTCGATATCGGCGGCGAGTTTGCGCAGCACGTCATCGAAGAGTGAAATCTGGTCACTCGAGTAACCGCGCGAACCAGCGGCAAACAAATCGGCGACACGTTCAAGAATTGTCATCCGGTGCCGATCATCGCCGGCTGCGACCACATCGTTCAGTTCATCGATTAGTGACTCGCATTGCGGTCGCTGGGGTTTTTCGACCGCTATTCTGGCGTTACGCATCGAGTACAACCACTGAGGGACGGAAACCTTGTTCCCGCGGCAACGCCTGAGCGCTGGCGGATCGCTTGCCGTTATACCAATAAGGTCCAAAAATACTGACCTATCGGCAATGCGAAAAAAGACGAAAATTTTATATGACACAGCCAACGAGCAATCGAAGGTTGCTCGCAAAGCTGCGGCTGCACACCCAGCCTAGATTAATATAGGTGAATAGGAGTCTGCCTCGTCCCCCGCTAGAAAAGACCGACGATACGACCATCCGGCCCGACGTCGATCGAGTCCGCTGCCGGCACGCGCGGCAGGCCCGGCATGGTGAGAATCTCGCCGCAGATTGCAACCACGAACTCGGCGCCCGCTGACAGCCGGACTTCGCGCACCGGGATGATGTGGTCGCTCGGCGCGCCTTTCGCATCAGGGTTGGTGGTGAAACTGTACTGGGTCTTCGCCATGCAGATCGGAAACTTGCCGTAGCCCATCGCCTCGAACGAGGCGAGCTGGTCGCGCACCGACTTGTCGATCGAAATGTCCTTGGCGCGGTAGATCTCGCGGCAGATGGTGCGGATCTTCTCAAGGAGCGGCATGTCGTCCGGATAGAGGAATTTCAGCTTGCTCTTGCCGCTGTCGGTGATCTTGACGACCGCGCGCGCGACGTCGGCGGCTCCGGCGCCGCCCATGGCCCAGTGATCCGCCATCAGCGCGTCGACACCGAGCGCTTTGCACTTTTCCTCAACCAGCTTGATCTCGGCTTCAGTATCGGCCGAGAAGCGGTTGATCGAGACCACCGGCTGGATACCGAACTTCTGCATATTCTCGATGTGACGCTGCAGATTGGCCATCCCGGCTTCGAGCGCCTTGAGGTTCTCGGATTTCAAGTCTTCTTTCTTGACGCCACCGTGCATCTTGAGCGCGCGGATCGTCGCCACGAGCACGACGCAGTCCGGCGCGATGCCGGTCTTGCGGCATTTGATGTCCATGAACTTCTCGGCGCCCAGATCGGCGCCGAAGCCGGCTTCCGTCACCACATAGTCGGCGAGCTTGAGCGCCGTGGTCGTCGCCAGCACCGAATTGCAGCCGTGGGCGATATTGGCGAACGGCCCGCCGTGGATGAAGGCGGGCGTGCCCTCCATGGTCTGCACCAGGTTCGGCGCCAGCGCATCCTTGAGCAGCACCGTCATGGCACCGTTTGCCTTGAGTTCGCTGGCGCGAACCGGCTTGCGGTCGCGCGTATAGGCCACGACGATATTGCCGAGCCGCTGCTTGAGGTCTTCAAGATTGCGGGCAAGGCAGAAGATCGCCATCACCTCGGAGGCGACCGTGATGTCGAAGCCGTCCTCGCGCGGAAAACCGTTGGCGACGCCGCCGAGCGAATTGACGATCGAACGCAGCGCCCGATCATTCATGTCGAGCACGCGGCGCCAGGCGATGCGCCGCGCATCGACGCCAAGCCCGTTGCCCCAGTAGATGTGGTTGTCGAGCAAGGCGGCGAGCAGATTATTCGCCGACGTGATGGCGTGGAAATCGCCGGTGAAATGCAGATTGATGTCTTCCATCGGCACGACCTGCGCGTAACCGCCGCCGGCGGCGCCGCCCTTCATGCCGAACGACGGGCCGAGCGACGGCTCGCGGATGCACAGCATCGCCTTCTTGCCGATGTGGTTGAGCGCATCGGTCAAGCCCACCGTGGTCGTGGTCTTGCCCTCGCCGGCCGGTGTCGGGTTCACCGCGCTGACAAGAATGAGCTTGCCGTTCGGCCGGTTCTGGATCGATTGGATGAAATCCATCGACACCTTGGCTTTGTAATGGCCAAACGGCTCGAGGTTCTCCGGCCCGATGCCAAGTTTCTCGCGCGCGATGTCGACGATCGGCCGCTTCTTGGCGGCCTGCGAGATTTCAATATCCGATTTGGGCGACTGGTGCTGTGAGGCGGGCATGTTGGAGATCCGTTAATGAGCAGCTGTGTTGCTGGAAACCGTTGAGCGTCATGGCCGGGCATGACGAAGCGAATCATGTGAATCTGGCCTTGACCTGGAGATTGGCGGCTTTCGCCCACTCGCCGGCTTCGATCTTTTTGCCATCGGCGGGCTGAACGCGCGTTATCTTGAAGCGCCCATCGGCGCACACCACGGTGAAGCTGTCCGCATCGACCGCGACGATCTCGCCAAGCTTGCCGCCGATCCCTTTCGGGTCTTTCGCCGGCAACGGCTTGGCGTCGAAGATTTTCAGTTGCTTGCCGTCAAGCGTCGTCCACGCACCCGGCGCCGGATTGCAGCCGCGGATCAACCGATCGATCTGCTCCCACGGCTTGCCCCAGTCGATCTTGCCGTTGTCCTGACCGCAGCGACCCTCATAGGTCGCCTTCGATTCGTCCTGCTTGATGCGCGGCGCCTTGCCGGCTTTGACCAGATCGACCGATTCCAGCATCGCGTCGACGCCCATCGGAAACAGGCGATCGAAATAGACGGTGCCGAGCGTGTCGTTCGGACCAATCGGCGTCTTCTTCTGCAACAACACGTCGCCGGTATCGAGCCCGTTGTCCGGCCAGAAGATCGAGAGGCCGGTTTCGGTCTCACCCTTGATGATCGGCCAGTTGATCGCGCTGGCGCCCCGATAAGCCGGCAACAGCGACGGATGATATTGGATCGAGCCGTGGGTCGGAATGTTGAGAAATTCCTCAGGCACAAACAGCGTCACGAACGCCATGACCTGAAGGTCGGGCTTGAGCGTCTTGAACTCGTCCCACACCTTTGGATCCTTATAGGAGGTCGGCTGGTGGACCGGCAGGTTTGCGGCGAGCGCGGCTTCTTTGAGCGGATCGGCCTTGGCGCCCGGCTTCTCCGGCGCGACATAGACGGCGACAACATTCTCGCCGCGCTTGAGCAACGCCTCAAGCACCGCCTTGCCGAACGCCTGCTGCCCGTGAACGACGATACGCATAACAATTTCTCTCCCTGGAAATTACCTCTCCGCGCGCGGGAAGAGGTCGGCCGCGAAGCGGCCCTCTCCCGGCTTGGGGAGAGGGACGTGAGTTACGCCGCTTCTGCCTTGGCGGGCTTCTCAGGCGGTGTGATCGCGCCCGAGACCTTGATCTCGGCAACTTCCTTGTCGGTGTAGCCGAGCTCCTTGCGCAGGATTTCCTCGGTGTGCTCGCCAAGCAGCGGCGAACGCCGCACGTCGGCGGGGGAATCCGACAGCTTCACCGGATTGCCCACGGTCAAATACTTGCCGCGGGTCGGATGATCGAGCTCGACGACGGTACCAGTGTCACGCAGCGACCGCTCCTCGGCGATCTCCTTCATCGACAGGATCGGACCAACCGGAATGTCGTGCGCATTACATTTCTCCATGACCTCGAACTTGGTCATGGTCTTGGTCCACTCCTCGATCGTATCGAAGATGTGGCGGAGCCGCGGCAGCCGCGCCGGCGGCGTGGCGTAATCGGCGTCCGTCTTCCATTCGGGCTTGCCGATCAGATCGCAGATCGCGCCCCACACCGGCGCCTGGGTGATGAAATAGATGTAGGCGTTGGGGTCGTTCTCCCAGCCTTTGCATTTCAGTATCCAGCCGGGCTGACCACCGCCGGAATCGTTGCCGGCGCGCGGCGTCGCGTCGCCGAATGGAATGCCCTCGCCGTACTGGCTGTACTCGGTAAGCGGTCCGTGTTTGAGACGCTGCTGATCGCGCAGCTTCACGCGTGCCAGATTGAGCACACCGTCCTGCATCGCGGCGAGCACCTTCTGGCCGCGGCCGGTGCGGACACGCTGGTAGAGCGCGGTGACGATGCCGAAGGCGAGATGCAGTCCGGTGCCGGAATCGCCGATCTGCGCGCCGGTGACGAGCGGCGGACCGTCGCGGAAGCCGGTGGTCGAGGCCGAGCCGCCGGCGCATTGCGCGATATTCTCGTAGACCTTGCAGTCCTCATACGGTCCAGGACCAAAGCCCTTCACCGAGGCGACGATCATGCGCGGATTGGTCTTGTGGATGTAGTCCCAGGTCAGCCCCATGCGATCGAGCGCGCCGGGCGCGAAATTCTCCACCAGCACGTCGCAATGCTTGATCAGCCGCTCCAGGATGGCCTTGCCCGTTGGATGTTTGCTGTCGATCGTAATCGAACGCTTCGAGCCGTTGAGCATGGTGAAATAGAGACTGTCGGCGCCCTTGACGTCGCGCAACTGGCCACGCGTGACGTCGCCGACGCCGGGCCGCTCCACCTTGATCACGTCGGCGCCCATATAGGCGAGCAGCTGCGTGCAGGTTGGCCCCGACTGCACGTGGGTGAAGTCAAGAATTCTCACGCCTTGCAGGGCCCTGCCCGCTTCGCCCCACGGTTTGGATGACGGCCGCGGCAGTCCATTGCCGTTCGCAGGCTTTGCGGCTTTCGCGGCCGGTTTCTTAACCGCTTTGAGCTTGACGACCTTCTTGGCCGGTTTCCTTGCCGCCGCTTTGGTCTTGCTCTTGGCGGTCTTCTTGCGCGTTGCCATCGTGGGTCCTCTCCTATTCGAACTGTGCGGCGGCTATTTGGACATTCGTCCCGCGGCTATTTCTTGCGGACGGCGCTCTTCGGATTGAGGTTGCCGATGCGGCCGCTTTCGCTGCCGGCTGCGGGATCGATCACCGCGTTGATCAGCGTCGGCTTGCCGGAATCCATGGCCTGGTTCACGGCGCGCCGCAGTTCGTCCGGCGAGGTCGCGTTGACGCCGGCGCCGCCGAACGCCTCGATCAACTTGTCGTAGCGCGCGCCTTTGACGAATACGGTGGTTGCCGGATCGGAGCCCGCGCTGTTGACGTCGGTGCCGCGATAAATGCCGTCGTTGTTGAAGATGACGACACAGACCGGCAGCTTGTAGCGGCAGATCGTCTCGATCTCCATGCCGGAGAAACCGAACGCCGAGTCGCCCTCGATCGCGAGTACCGGCTTGCCGGTCTCGATCGCTGCGCCGATGGCGTAGCCCATGCCGATACCCATGACGCCCCAGGTGCCGACGTCGATGCGCTTGCGCGGCTGATAGACGTCGATGATGCCGCGCGCGAGGTCGAGCGTGTTGGCGCCTTCGTTGACCAGGACGGCGTCAGGGCGCTCCTTGACGATGGTGCGCAGCACGCCGAGCGCGCCGTGATAGTCCATCGGCGAGTTGTTGTTCATCAGACGCGGCGCCATCTTGGCGACGTTCTCGTCGCGCTTCGACGTGACGGTCTTGATCCAATCCGCGGCCGGCGCCGGCCAGTTGCCGCCCATGCCGTCAAGCAGCGCGGCGACGGCCGAGCCGATATCGCCCACCACCGGCGCGGCGATTTCGACATTCGAATCCATTTCCTTCGGCTCGATGTCGACCTGGATGAATTTCTTCGGCGCGTCGCCCCAGGCTTTGCCCTTGCCGTGCGACAGCAGCCAGTTCAGCCGTGCGCCGATCAACAGCACGACATCGGAATCCTTGAGCACGGTGGAACGCGCCGCGCCGGCGCATTGCGGATGTGTGTCAGGCAGCAGGCCCTTAGCCATGCTCATCGGCAGAAACGGCGCGCCGCTCTTTTCAACAAAACTACGGATTGCGGCATCGGCCTGCGCATAAGCTGCGCCCTTGCCGAGAATGATCAGCGGGCGCTTGGCTCCCTTGAGCACATCGAGCGCGCGCTTGATCGCGTCAGCGGCCGGAATCTGCGCCGGCGCCGGGTCGATCACCTTGACCAGCGATCGTTCGCCCGCGGCCGCGTCCATCGCCTGACCGAACAGCTTGGCCGGCAAATCAAGATAGACGCCGCCCGGCCGGCCCGAAACCGCCGCGCGGATCGCGCGCGCCAGTCCAATGCCAATGTCCTGAGCGTGCAGCACGCGGAACGCCGCCTTGCACAGCGGCTTGGCGATGGCGAGCTGATCCATTTCCTCGTAGTCGCCCTGCTGCAGATCGACGATCTCGCGCTCGGACGAACCCGAGATCAGTATCATCGGAAAGCAATTCGTCGTCGCGTGCGCGAGCGCGGTGAGCCCGTTGAGAAAGCCGGGAGCCGACACCGTCAGACAGATGCCCGGCTTCTTGGTCAGGAAGCCCGCGATGGCGGCCGCATAGCCGGCGTTCTGCTCATGCCGGAACGAGATGACGCGGATGCCTGAGGCCTGCGCCATGCGGCCGAAATCGGTGATCGGGATGCCGGGTACGCCATAGATGGTGTCGAGCCCGTTGAGCTTGAGCGCATCGATGATCAGATGAAAGCCGTCTGTCAGCTCCGGCTCGGCCGCGGCTGCACTTTCGTCTCTGTTTTTTACTGCTGCATCAGCCATGTGACTCTCCCTGGACTCTACGCCTCTGTTGGGCGTTCGCTTGCCGACGCTTAATCCAAATAGTCCGCGTATTTCGCCACGTGATCGGCGAGACCGAGCGCATGATCGCGCACCAAGCTTTCCGCGCGCGCGGTGTCGCGCGCCTCGAGCGCTTCGATGATGTGCATGTGATCGCGGATCGAGCGATCGGCGCGATCCTGCTCGCCGATGGTCTTGCGGCGGATCATGCGCATGTGGGTGAACAGATTTTCGGCGAGGTTGATGAGCGCTTCGTTGCGGCTCATGCGAATGATCGTCTGATGAAACTCGATGTTGACGTCGGAATATTCATCGAGATGCGCGCGATGTTCGCCACCATGAAAGGTCGCGAACATCCGCCGCAGCGTGGCGATCTCCTCGTTGGCCGCGATCTGGGTGATGAGCCGCGCCGCCATGCTTTCGAGCGCAGCCCATGCGGTGATCAGCTCGATCACTTCACGCCGGTTCTTGCGCACGACATAGACGCCGCGCCGCGGCTCGGAGCGGACAAAGCCCTCGCGTTCGAGCTGCGCCATCGCCTCCCGCACCGGAGTACGGCTGATACCGAAATCGGCGGCGAGCTGGCGCTCGTCGAGCCTGATTTCGGCGCGGCTGCCATAGACGTCCATCGCCGCAATGGCGTTTTTCAGCGCCGTATAAGCTTGCTGCTTGAAACTTGCATGACTGGCGAGCGGATCGACCGCAACACGCCGCTCCCGCGGTAGCGCAGCGTCAAGGTCGCCAGTCGAGGTCCGGTGTAGCACGGAAAGGCTTGAACTCATTGTGGTATACATTATTCCAGTGCGCCGAACGACGCAAGCGCACCGTGTCACCACCCTTGCGCCCAGTCACAATTTTTGGGCCCGCCGGTCGACAAACTGGCAGGCCCAAATCTCGAAATTCGGCGGTCAAGTCCGGAGGGACCAGCCCGGACGGCGAAGTCGGCTCTTAGCCTCTGGCCAGGAGCCGGCCTCGCATCGGCTTAAGCACGAACAGCGCCAGCGCCACGACGACGAAGTTCATAATCGCGGTGATGACAAACACCATGTGCCAACTGCCCGTATGCGATTTGATCAGATTGGCGACCGGGACCAGGAACGCCGAGGCACCCTTGGCCGTGTAAAGCAGACTGAGATTGACCGTGGCGAACTTGGTGCCGAACGTGTCGGTACAAGTCGATGGGAACAGACTGAAGATTTCCCCCCAGGTCAGGAAGATCAATCCGGCAAACACGACGAAAGCCCACGGTGCATGGCCGAGCGCACCGAGCAGCCAATAGGCGACGCCGCCCAGGCCGAAGGCGAGCGCCATCGTGTATTCGCGGCCGATGTGATCGGACACCCAGCCGAACAGTGGCCGCGCGCCACCGTTGCAGACGTTGTCCACGATCAATGCAAGACTCAGGGTCGAGGCACCGAACAGCAGCACCACATTGCCGACGTTGAAGTCCTTGGCGATGGGCGCGATCTGCGCGGTCGCCATCAGGCCCGACGCCGATACGATGACGAACATGATGTACATCAGCCAGAACACCGGCGTGCCCAGAACCTCCAGCGGCGAGAAGCTGCGCGCGCTCTGCGCTACCTTCGGCGCGGCAACGCCCGCCATCTCGCCCGGATCAGGCGCGCGCACCAGCCATGCGAGGATAAAGACGATACCGCCCTGGATCAGGCCGAACCAGAAAAAGGCAGCCTCGTAACCGGCCGAGTCAATGACCGCACGAATCGGAATGACTGAGAGAGCAGCGCCGGCGCCGTATCCAGCGGCAGTCAGGCCGACGGCGAGACCACGCCGATCGGGAAACCACTTCACCGCCTGACCGACGCAGGTCGCGTAGACCGCCCCACCGCCGGTGCCGCCGACGACTGCACCGAGATAAAGCATGCCGAGCGATTGAGCATAGGAATTGATGACCCAGCCGAGCCCCACCATGATGCCGCCGAAGGCGATCATCAATTTGGGCCCGCGGCGTGCACCGAGGCTGTCGACAATCCAGCCCT
>Ga0335081_10005295_pt1 | contig 20409 bp, 17 predicted proteins | sample Lox_Sample_35_FD_206713 | JGI IMG/M metagenome (GOLD analysis project Ga0335081, IMG submission 206713) | Soil microbial communities from Loxahatchee National Wildlife Refuge, Florida, United States - Lox_Sample_3.5 | ecosystem: Environmental > Terrestrial > Soil > Wetlands | place: USA... | reverse complement strand
ACCGAAGTTAATGGTCCAGGCATCGGTGTTGCCGTTTGTGGCACCGTTGCTGTAAAGAACCTGCGCCATAGCAGGAACAGCCGCCAGTGCGAGGCAAAGTGCGAAAGCGATACGGAGTTTCAAGGACGAACCCTCCTTTAGGTTCAATTCAGGTACAGACCCACTTGGCCCCATAGCGAGTGAGGCTACCTGACCAAGTGCAATCCTGCTGCCACGCTAAGTTCAATGAATGTAGCGCCTTTTGGGTAGACACTGTGCAGGTGTTTGCGACATAGTTCCAGCCAATTTCCCTTCCAAATGTCAACAATGTCGACACCTGTTATTCCTTCTAAGTGGCCACTATGCAAGCCAATAGCGAGCGTCTGCCAGTGCGCTCAGGCTGTGGCCATGGAAGATGAGATTCTTGCGGGGGCGCTGCCAGTTCCCTGATTTCGCTCCGATGCCGCCTTCGCACTGTGATAAAAGATCGAATTGCAGTGAGGGAGGGGGAATGTCGCCGGTTGCGTCAAACACGGCGCGAAAGAAGCTCGCCAACCAGGCTGGCCCCGCTTCTACGGGTCAGCGTGGAGCCCTGGTTTTCCTAACCGCGCGACCGTGGCTGCTGGCCACTTTGCTCACGCTGGCCACCGTCGCCGTCTACCTGCCAGTCCATCGACATCCGTTCTTTACCATGGATGATGATGGCTATGTGGTCAATAACTCTCATCTCCGCAGCAGTTTGGGGGAGATGCTCGGGTGGGCTTTCGCCAGCTATGACCTGGCCAACTGGCATCCGGTCACCTGGCTCTCCCATGCCGCCGACGTCCACATGTTTGGAACCGAACCGGCCGGGCACCACGACGTTAACCTGCTGTTGCAGGCGATCAATGCGTTGCTTCTATTTTGGGTGTTACGGCAAGCGACTGGCGACACGGGCCGCAGCTTCATGGTGGCGGCGCTGTTCGCGCTGCATTCGGTGAATGTCGAGACGGTAGCCTGGGTGGCGGAGCGCAAGACCCTGCTCAGCATGACGTTCTTCCTGCTGGCCTTGGGGGTGTATCGCTGGTATGCGCGCAAGCCGGCGATTGCGCGCTACACGGCGGTGGCGGTGTTGTACGCCCTGGGCCTGATGGCCAAGCCGCAGATCATCACCTTCCCCTTCGTGCTGCTGCTGTGGGATTACTGGCCGTTGCGGCGCATGTTGACCGCGGGCCCGGGCGGGCCGATACCTGCTCGGAAATTTTCCTGGCTTCTACTGGAGAAGGCGCCGCTGTTCGCGCTCTCGCTGGGCAGCGCCATCATGACCATGAAAGCGCAAGCCCAGGCTGGCGCAATGAGGTATTACCCGCTTTCCGTGCGCCTGGAGAATGCGATTGTCTCGTATGTCCACTATCTGAAGAACGCCTTCTGGCCATCGCGGCTGGCGGTCTTCTATCCCCATCCGGCGCTCCAAGCGGCGCAAGTGATAGGCGCATCGCTCCTGTTGCTGGCAATCACCTCGTGGGTGCTGCTCCGGCGCCAGCAGCGCTACCTCCTCGTGGGCTGGTTTTGGTTTCTGGGGACGCTGGTGCCGATGATCGGGATCGTGCAGGTGGGTGAGCAGGCGATGGCCGATCGCTATGCGTACGTGAGCTTCATCGGATTGTTCATCATGGTGTGCTGGGGTGTAGCGGAGTTGGCTGAGCGTCAGCGCGTTTCCCCGGCGTGGTTGGCCGCGCCCAGCATTACTCTGCTGCTGGCGCTCGCTGTGGCCACACATCACCAGCTCGGCTACTGGAGGGACAATATCACCCTGTGGTCGCACATGATGACGGTCACCGGTGGAACTTATGAGGTGGAAGAGAACCTGGGCAACGCGCTGCTCGACAGCGGACAAACCGAAGCTGCCATGGAGCACTTTCAACGCGTGATTGCGCAAGTTCCGCTGGCCCCCGCGATGATCGGCCGCGAGCTTGCCGGCTACGCTGCCGTCGCCCATCTGTACCTGGGCGCCTATGACCAGCGGCAGGGACGCCCCGCGGAAGCCATCGAACATTTCCGGCAGGTGCTGGCATTGGCACAAGATTTCAGGGCGCAAAATGTGTCGCAGGCGCCGCCGCTGCTCGCCCGGATGGAGGCGGTAGCGCTGGGCAACATGGGAGAGGCATACTACGCCCTCGGCGACTTTCGCCAGGCAAAGGCCAGTTATGAAGGGGCGCTGCGGCTGGGGCCGTTGAGCGCGCATCAGTGGATGGGGCTCGGCATCGCCAACCAACGGTCGGGAAATCTGGCCGCCGCGATCGAGGCCTACTCACGGTCCACGCGCCTTCAGGCGTCGGATGTTGGCTTTCTGCTGCTGGCCCAGGCGCTGGAGCGCGGCGGCCGCAGAGCGGAGGCGGAAGCCGCCAGACAACAGGCGCGCCTGGTGTCCCCGGATGTGGCCGCCGCAGAGCGCACGGTGCAGCAGGTGCTGGGACCGTAGACGTTTGCCGTGCACTCGAACGCCGGCCCGACGTCCCGCGACCAAAGGAACCAGATTGGTCGCGCTACGGCGTAGCGATGTTGTTTGCGGCGCGGAGACACTCTTGCGCTTTGGCTGTGTTGCCGAGCGCTTGGTAGGACTCCGCCATTCCCTTGTACACTTGCACCAGGAAGCTCGGTCTCACCGCCTGCTTGTTCCTCACCACAGTTTCGAAGCGCCGAATTGCCTCACGGTAGTCTTTTCGCCGCAGGTTGTAGATGGCAATTCCCATGTTGCTGTTGGTATCGTCCGGATTGATCGCGGCCGCGCGGTAGAAATAGGGCATGGCCTCCTCGACCTTGCCTCCGATGGCCAGCGCCGTCCCCATCTCGGTTTCCGCCACCCAATTACGCGTCGTGACCTGCAAGGTGTGCCCCCAAAGGGCTTGGTCGCTTTGCCAATAGCCAATTTGCCGGCGGGCTACGATGGCGAGCAGCAATAATGCGGCAAAGCTCACGGTGGGTAGCAATGCCGCCGGCAGCTTTCGCGCCTCGGCCCAATCCGCCACCCCCCAGCACACCATAATGAACAATCCGAGGAACGAGACGTAGGCGTAGCGATCGGCCATCGCCTGTACGCCGACTTGCACGATTCCCAGCATGGGGACCAGCTTTCCCAGAAACCAGAACCAACCGACGGGCAGGTAACGATGCCGCCGAGCTATCACGACGAACGCGGTGATGACCAGCAGCACCAGGGCCGCAGCCGCAACCTGCCACCAGTTCAGGGAAACGCCGGGATGCGGATAAAGCAGCGCGAGGTCTGACGGCCATAGCGCCTTCTTGACGTACCGGCCATAAGCGAGAATTGCGTTGCCGACGCGGTAGTCGCGAGGAAACCAGCCCCTGGACTGCGCTTTCAACGTGATCGCCGCACTGGCGGCGGCAATCAGAAACAGCGGGAGCTTCTCGAGAAGCAGTAATAACTTTTCGCTATTCCCGCCTGCGGCGGGCTTTTCGCCAGAAGACCCGTCCGATTCATGCCGGCGAAAAGCGAAAAGCGAAGAGCGAAAGGCGGGGCGTTCGAGCGGCCAGTAGTCCCACAGCAGGAGAACGAAGGGAAGGGTGATGATCTGCGGCTTGGCCATCAACCCCAGAGCGAATAGTCCGGCAACCACGCTATAGCGCCCCAGACGCGGGCGGCTGACATACCAGCGGTACGCCCCCAGCGCGAGCAAGAAGAACATCATGCTGAGCACGTTCTTGCGCTCGGCGACCCAGGCTACGGATTCGACATTGATGGGATGCAACGCGAACAGCGCCGCCACCATGAAACTGCGTCCGGCGTAGCCCGTGGCGCGCCGCAGTACCCAGAACAACAGCACCGCGTTCAAGGCGTGGAACAGGACATTCACATCATGATGGCCGGCGGGATTCAGTCCGAAGAGCTGGCAGTCGAGGGCATGGCTGAGCCACGTCAGCGGATGCCAGTTGCCCGCGGCGTAAGTGGTGAGCGCCCACTTGATGGTCGAGGGAGATAATCCCGACTGGACACGCGGATTTTCGTAGACGTATTCCCGGTCGTCGTAGTTGATGAACGGGTGATGATGGACGGGATAGTAAAGCGCAAGCGTCGCGATGACGAGAAGCAGACTGAGCACGAGCGGCCGATCGGCGATTGCGCTCAGCCAGTTCCTTGTGGTGATGGAACGAGTCTCTGCCTTGGTACCAACAGCCCCCGCGGCCATGCGCTTCTCCTGCTCGCTAAGGAATTATATGAGAGAGTTGCGGCAGTGCAGTTCACAATGCGAGCAAAAGAAGCCCCGGGACGAGCTCTGCGCCAGCATCGTCCCGGGGTGAGCGACCGCTAACACGAGGCCAACGAAACTAACCTTTCGTCGCGCCGGCTCCGTGCATTTTCGCGCGCTCAATAAGTGTCTGTACTTGGTCCTTCTGCGGATAGTCGGGGTTGGTCGCCAGCAGTTTCTCCCAAATCACCACCGCGGCCTTGGGGTCCTTCTTGCCTTGCCACTTCACAATGCCCAGGTTGAACAGCGTCCCCGGATGATTGGGCCGCACCGCCAGCGCCTTCTCGAAATTGGCGATGGCCTTGTCCGCATCGCCGGTGTACCAGTATGAGGTGCCGAGGTCAGTGCGCACGTCGGCATTGCCTGGCTGGACCGCAAGCGCCTTCTCGTAATACTCGATGGCTTGCGGATAAACCTGGCTGTCGTAATACAGGTTGCCGAGCTTGGCGAGCGTGTCGAAGTCCTTGGGGTTCGTCTTCAGTTGAGCCAGAAACGGCTCCGCGGCCTTGGCCAACGCTTCCGGCGGGATGGCCTGCTGCTGTTGTGGCGAGCCGATGCCTGGAAGCTGGGCCGCGCCCATAGGGGCGGTACCCATAGCGGCCGGCGGGGCAGCTTGCGCGCTCTCGGTGGGAGTCGACACCGCCGCCGGGCCGCGAGCGAAGTAGCCCACCGCAATTCCGATGACGAGTGTGATCACCGCCAACGTGTAGGCCTGAAAGGTGGTGAAGCCGGAAGAGTTGTTGGTTTGCGCAGATTGAGGCATGGGTACTCCTTGTAGTAACTAGTAACTAGTAATTAATAACTAGAAGTCATCTCATGAATTAACTAAACTTGATTCCTGCGACTCCGCCAATGCTGATTACAAAGAACTTAGAGCGGCCGCAGAAGACAAAACTGATTTATGAGATAGCTTCTAGTAATTAGTAACTAGGAACTAGGAATTAGCAACTGCCAGCTAGCACTAGTGTTCGTGCCTTCTTTAAGATAGCTTTCATGTCGAGGCGCGCCCGAAACCAGTGAATTGCTTGCTAACTTTCTAAGGGCGCTCCTACTAATCACTAGCTACTAGTTACTAGCTACTAGCTACTAATTACTAATTACTAATTACTAATTACTAATTCTTCCCGACCACTTCCGCAGTACTTTCCAACTGAAACAGCTTCCCAACCGCCGCAGTCAGCACATCCTGCTCGGCGCGCTCGGGAAGCTCTTTCAACTCGCGGGCCAACGAGCCGGCGATGCGCTGCGTAATGTGCGTCGTCAGCGCGGTCAATGCCTGGTCCTGGTCTTCGGTAAACGGGCCGAACTCCTTGCGCAGCACTTCTAACTCCTGCCGGCAAAGATCATCCAAGCGTCGCCGCAGTGCCACGATCGTCGGCACCACGCGCTCGCCCATCAGCTTCCCTCGGAAGCCCTGCACTTCAGCTTGCACGATCTTGTCCGCGGCCTCGGCTGCGGCTTGCCGCCCCAGGGCATTGCGCTTGACCACGCTCTCCAGGTCATCCATGTCGAACAGGTGTATGCCTTTTACCTGGCGCACGGCGGGATCGATGTCGCGCGGCACGGCATTATCGACGATCACCATCGGCTTGTTATGACGCGCGCGCGCGATCTTCTCCGCCTCCTCGCGGACGAGGATCACCTGCGGACACGAGGTCGAGCTCACCACGACGTCCGCCTTCTTCAGGTGCTGCATGCGATCTTCCCACGGCACGGGTGTGGCGCCCAGTTGCGTGGCCAACTCTTCGCCGCGCGCTGCGGTGCGGTTCATCACCTTCACCCGGCCGGCGCCCGCCTTCATGAAGTAAGGAGCTGTGCGCTCGCTCATCCTTCCCGCGCCGATCAGCAGCAACTCCCGGCCTTCCAGGTCACCCAGCACTTGGCGCGACAGCTCCATCGAGGCATACGGGACCGATACCGTCGAGGCCCCAATCGCGGTCTCGGTGCGGACGCGCTTGGATACGCTGAGCGCTTTCTGCATGACTGCGTCGAGGAAGCGGCCCGTCGTGCCCGCCTGCTGCGCTTGTGCCCAGACTTCCTTCACCTGGCCGGTAATCTCCGGCTCGCCCACCACCATCGAGTCCAGGCTGGAGGTCACACGAAAGACGTGGCTCAGCGCTACGTCGTCCATCAGGCGGTAAAAATGGGACCAGTCGCAGAGCTTGAGTTGGTATTCCTGAGTCAGGAAACGCAGCACGGAATTGGCTGCGGTGGGAACGTCGCTGGCCCAGACGATGAATTCGGTGCGATTGCAGGTGGCCAGAACGATAACTTCCTCGATGCCTTCGGAGCGCACCAGTTGCAGCAGGGCGTTGGAGCGCTGCGCCGGGCTGATCCAGAAACGTTCGCGGACGGCCACGGGTGAGGTGCGAAAGTTCAGGCCGATCACGGCCAATGTCGGTTCCACGGGGCCTCTCTCCAGCTATCGGGTCTACAGGCTGTTCAAGCACCGCGAATGCCAATCCCGGCGACCTTGGGCAGACCTCGTTAACTTGCTGCTCTGCTGCAACTTAGCGTCAGTCCAGTAGGCTTCTCTACCCCGTTCTAACACCCTTCCTAGCGGCATATCACCCGCTGAAGTGTCTTTTCCCACCCGAATCAAGAGCGACAACTTGGGGTTTATTACCCGTGGGGTCGGTCCACAGGGCGGGGTGGGGCCCATGCCAGACAAAAAGTATGGCCAGCACACCCTCGAAGTAGTACATTTACATCGCCGTAATTTCAAAGCGCTTCTCTGAATTCTGCGCCCGCGGAAAAGCGCGCATTCAAGGAGAGAGGAAACCGATGACCACCAAGTGGTTGACCACAATCGTACTATTCAGCTTGCTCCTCGCACTGGCATTACCTCCCACCATCGTGGCGCAGTCCGCCGCTGACACCTACAAGGCGAAATGTGCCGCGTGCCACGGCGCCGACGGTATGGGTAAGGCGTCCATGAAAACCAAAGACCTCGGCAGCCCCGACGTGCAGAAAATGTCCGACGGCGATTTGACCGCCGCCATCACCAATGGCAAAGCCGGTACCACCATGCCTGCCTACAAAGGCAAGCTGAGCGATTCTCAGATCAAAGACCTCGTCAGCTATGTTCGTTCGTTGAAGAAGTAGCCAAGCGCACTCGCGCTTTTTCAAGGTTCCTGCCCGCGCCTGAGTTGGCGCGGGTGGGAATCTGCTTCTCCCCTTGTCCCGTATGCCCGGCCTGTGCGATTGAGCGAATCTGCTCGCTTTAGTAGAATCGACGCCGCCAACGGCAATGCGCATTAAGGCGAAGTGAGCGAGAAGAGGCGCCGTTCTGCTCACCGCCCACCGGTGTCACTGCCCAGCCTGTAGGAACTTCCGACTGGAAACCATGCCGAGTCCGGAGCATTTTCCACCCGGGTCCCAGCCTGCATTCGCAGCGGTGGCGAATCCGTCAGACGATGCCGAAGGGGCGATCGCAACTCCCAGCCGACAACGTTCCTCCGGGGTTCGCGCCTTCCGATTGGCTTGGATCATCTTCATGGTCGCGGCGACATCCTTCCCCTACTTCGTGAATTTCGCATCTGCTCCGGCGGGCAGCCGCTATACCTGGATCCTTCCGCCCTATCCTGAGGACTCGTTTGCCTACATGGCCTGGTCGCAACAGGCCGCACATGGCGCGCTGCTGTTCAAGGTGAAGTACACTGCGCTGCCGCAATCTCCGTTCCTGTTTCATCCTCTGTTTCTGATCTGCGGATGGGCCAGCCGACTGTTGCACTGCAATCTCGGCGTCGTTCACTTTGCCGTGAAGGAAATCGGGGTAGTCCTGTTTTTCCTGGTCTTCTACAAGTATCTCGACTATCTCGGCCTGACCGCATTGCAGTCCGCCGTCGCCATGGTGTTGGTGAGCATCTCCTCCGGTCTCGGCGGGCCGCTGGCCTGGCTCGGATGGTATGGCAAGACGCCGAACCTTCCCGCCGACCTGTGGATGCCGGAGGTGAGCACCTATTGGTCTCTGCTGTGGAACCCGCTATTCCCGTACTCGCTGCTTTTGATGGTGTTGGCGATTTACTACCTCGACCGCGGCACCCGGGAGGAGCGGAAGGCCGACCTGTGGCGGGCGGGCTTGGCGGCAGGAGTGCTGGCCCTGGTGCATCCCTATTCCCAGCCGCTGCTGCTGGCCTTTGCGGTAGTCGTCATCGCGGCACGACGAAGGATGGCCGGGCTCGGATATCTGCTCCGCTATCTCATCGCGCTTGCCCCGTTCGCGGGATACATCTTTCTGCTTTCCATCTTGCAGCCGGTGGTGGCGCAGCACAGCTCGCAAGGGACGATGGACACTCCGCCGATCGGCTGGTGCCTGACCGCCTTTGCTCCTCCGCTGCTCATGTGGGCCGCGGGTTCGTGGATTGAAGGCGGACGCTGGATGAAACGATACTGGCAGGTTGTCCTGTGGTTTGTCTTGTCGCTCAGCCTGGCTTACTTTCCGTTCTGGTTCCAGAGGAAATTGATTTTTGGCGCGCACATTCCCGTCTGCATCCTGGCTGCGGTGTCCTGCGGGCTCCTGTGGGAGAGATTTGCCGATCAAAAGGCGGCGAGGTGGTTGCTGGCGTCCGCTGCCGTGGTGCTTCTTCCGATTCTGCTGGCCACTCCCATCTACGTGCTGTCTATACTGAACAAAGAGGTGCAACGCGATCCCGCCACGTATTACATCAGCAACGACATGGAGAATGGCCTGAAGTTCCTGAAGCAGCATACTCAGCCGGACGAGATCGTCCTTGCCACGCTGCCAACCAGCCGTATCATCCCGGCATTCGCCGGCAATACCGTGTTGTGGGGACACTGGGCCATGAGCGTCGATTCCAAAGCGCGGAATGACTGGTCTTACGATTTAATGGACCGCCCCCAGGAGTGGAAAGACGAGTCCAGAGCGAGGAAATTCTGGGGAGCAGGGATTGAATACATCTTCGCCGATGGCATCCTCAAGCAGGGAATCGCAGACTATCCGTGGCAATGGGGCGTGATTCTGAAACACGCGGATGAAGTCTTCCACAACGGCAGCGTGGTGATCTACAAGCACCGCGAAGGTCCTTAACCCTGCACCTCTTGATCAGATCTATCTCCCCAGAGAGTGTCGGCGCTGCGGTGTATCAGCTCCAAACTGGCACTCAGGCACCCACTTATTAGGTATTGACGCTTCCATCGCCCGAGCAGAGAATTCGCACTTACAGAACGGGGGCGCTGGTGAAAAAAATCGCGGCAGCACTTCTCGCGTTTGTTCTGGTCTTTCTCTCCCCGGCTTTTGCAGGGCTGGGCAGCCACAGTGCTATGTACGTGGGCGGCACTGTATCCGGGCTCGCAGAGAGGACCGAGGGTCACTTCTCCACAACCGATGCAGCCGCGGTATTTCAAGGCGGCAAAACATCGGTCGCAATTCCTTACTCCAAGATCGATTCGCTTGAATACGGCGAAAAAGCTGGGCGTCGCGTCGGGCTCGCGGTTGCAGTCTCGCCGCTTTTCCTGCTTTCGAAGAAGCGGCGGCACTATCTGACGATCGGCTATGTGGACGATCAGAACAAACAACAAGCTGCGGTCCTGGAATTGGGCAAAGACATAATCCGGCCCACAATTAGCACCCTCGAGGCGAAAACTGGCAAGAAGGTTGAATATCAGGATGACGAAGCCAGAAAAGTTGCCACTGGACACTAAAACATGGCGGAGCCGCGTATGAAAGTAGTCGCAAGAACACTGATTTTGGTGCTGCTAGCGGAATCACTGGCGTGGGCGGGATTGGATTCCCGGAAGGCAATGTATGTCGGCGGCACGGTCGCTTCGCTGAAAGAGGGAACGGAAGGAACCGTATCAGAGAAGAATGAGGACCATTGGAACTTTCAGTACTCAGGCGGGAACTTCGAGGTTCCCTATGATCACGTAAATGATCTCGAGTACGGGCAGAAAGCCGGACGCCGGCTGGGAGTCGCGATCGCCGTCACGTGGATGGCTCTCTTCTCAAAGAAGCGAAAGCATTTCCTCACGATCGGGTACACCGACGAGAACGGAAAACAGCAGGCGGCAGTATTCGAACTGGGTAAAGACATTGTTCGAGTGACCTTAGCCAGCCTTGAGGCCAGAACCGGACAAAAGATCGATTACGAAGATGAAGAGGCCCGCAAGAGCGGGCGGGGAAACTGAGACACCATGAGGGTCAGTTACTTAGTTTCCGCACTTTTCCTGGCAGGTTTCGCGACGATGGTTCAGGGTCAATCGTCGTCTTCAGGCGCTTCCTCCAGTGTTTCGACTGCGAAATCGCCAACTTCGCCGGTTGCTCCAAGCAACTCCACCGCTGAGCAAGAACTGCTGCGGATAAAACGTATATACGTGGATTCCCTGGCCGAGAGCCAACGTTTCGTGGTCACGGAGAACAAGGATCGCGCCGACGCTGTGCTGAAGGGGTCGGGAGAGGAGAAGACGTCGCAAGAGTTTCATTCGTATAGAGAGGGTACTGCGGCCGGGGGCTTTGCCCGAGCAACCCATTCCTCGCCCGGATACGGTTCTGCCGGAATCGCCGGACGTGCGGCCGCTATCGAGGACTCCGGTTCGTCAACCGAAACCATTGACAGAGCCAGTATCGCGGTTCGGCTAGTCAATCGCGACGGCGATGTCATCTGGAGCACTAAGCAGAATAGCCACGGAGCCAAATACAAAGGCGCAACGGAGGACGTAGCAGACAAAATCGTCAAGCAACTCACATGGGCGGTGGAACGGGCCGAAAAGGCGACGTCAGCAACGCCCGCCGCCGGCAGGCAGTGAAGGGCAGCGGGCCGCCGGCACTTCCCCAAACTTCTACGCTGCCTTGCTCGCGCCTCGCTACTGTAGCGCGTGTTAAAATCTCCTCTGAATACCTCGCGAGAGAGTGCTTTTATCTTGATCGAGATAGCGCCGTCCATTCTGTCGGCCGATTTCGCCCGCCTGGCTGACGATGCCAACGCCGCGGTGCGAGGTGGCGCCACCCTCCTCCATGTCGATGTGATGGATGGCCATTTTGTGCCTAATATTACGATCGGGCCGCCGGTGGTCGCCTCGCTGCGCAAGGCGGTGGAGGTGCCGCTCGATTGCCACCTGATGATCGAGAATCCGGACGAGTTCATTCCGGCGTTTGCCGATGCCGGCGCCAATTGGGTCACGGTGCATCAGGAGATCTGCATTCACCTGAATCGTACCCTGGAATTGATTCGCAGCCACGGCATGAGGCCGGGAGTGGCGCTCAATCCGGCGACCCCGGTGCAGACGCTGGGCGAGGTGCTCGACATTGTCGATCACGTGTTGGTGATGTCGGTGAATCCTGGCTTCGGCGGGCAGAAGTTTATTCCCGGCGCGCTTTCGAAGGCGCGCAAGTTGGTGACTATGCGCAATGCCAAGGGTGTGGACTTCCGCATCGAGATGGACGGTGGCATCGATCTGGAGACCGTCGGAGATGCGGCGCGCGCGGGGGTGGAGGTTTTCGTGGCCGGCAGTCACGTCTTCGGCAAAGGCGATCCGGCGCGCAACGTGGAGGCTTTGCTGCGGGCGGCCCAGGATGCCGTGAAGGCAGTAGTCAGTAGCCAGTAGCCAGTAGTCAGTTGCCAGTTGTTGGAACGCGGGCAGGAACGAGAACGACTCCCCAAGGTGGTTAGGATGTTTCGTCGAGTAGTTGTGATCATGGCAGCGGCGTGCATGTTGGCGGCGCTGTATTCTGTGGCGCAGGACACAAGCGCCACTCCGGCCCAGAGCGGTAGCAGCACACAAACGCCGAGCGCAACCAGCACACCGGCCCAGGGCGCCGGCAAGACAATTCCCCCTCCCGGCCAGCATCCCCGCCTCAAGAAGCTCAAAAAGGGCAAGAAGAAGAACACCAACCCGATTGCCAACCTCGACTCCAAACAGCCGGACAAGGTGCTGTTCGATCGCTCCGAAGATGCGCTGAAGCACGGCAAGTACGATGTGGCGCGGCTCAGCCTGCAAACGTTGATCAACACCTATCCCGATTCCGAATACGTGGCGCGCGCCAAGCTGGCCATTGGCGACTCCTGGTACGCCGAGGGTGGCACTGCCGGCTTCGCCCAGGCGGAGAGCGAGTACAAAGACTTCATCACCTTCTTCCCCAACATGCCGGAGGCGGCCGAGGCGCAGATGAAGATCGGCAACATCCACTTCAAGGAGATGGAGAAGGCCGACCGCGATCCCACCCACGCACGCCGCGCCGAGGAAGAGTATCGCCAGTTGATCCTACAGTTCCCCGACAGCCCGCTGGTTCCTGAAGCCAAGGAGCGCTTGCTGGAGGTGCAGGAGGTTTTGGCGCGCAGGGAGTACCTGATCGGGCACTTCTATTATTTGCGCGAGAGCTATCCCGCTGCCATCGCTCGCCTGACGTCGGTGACCGAGACCTATCCGCTCTTTAGCCAAGCCGACGATGCGCTGTTTGAGCTGGGCGGCGCCTACGAAAAAGAGATTGAGTTCGCTCGCAGGACGAAGTTTTCGGAAACCTTGAAGGGCAATCTGATCAAGCTATACACGCAGAAGGCAGCTAACGCCTATGACCGCATCCTCACACGTTATCCGCTGGAAGGCCGCGCGGCGGACGCCAGGAAACGGCTGGAGGCGATGAAGCTGCCGGTCCCCAAGGCGACGCCGGAAGCCATTGCCCTGGACAAGAGGGAGATTGAAAGCCGCAACTCGCTGGGCAAGGTCGGAAAAGTGATGGAGAACTTCCATCGCGGGCCGGACATTTCGGAGGCAACCAAAGTTGGCGAGCCGACGCTGGTGGATCCCAAGCAGGCCAGCGCGCCCGACCTGGTGCGCGGCGTCGATGAGAGTGTGGTGAAGGCAATTACTGGCGGAGGAAGTCACGTTACGGTGGAGAAGGTGGGTGAAGGCGCTACGCCCCCGGAGAACAATCCGGTTCCACACTCCGATGCGACGCCGGGAACCGCGGCTCCCGCGAGCGACGCCGCAGCCGCGGGCGGCGCGGCCAACAACGCTGGCGCCAATGGCCAGGCTGCGGGGACGGAGATGCACAATGACTTGACGCCCTCGGGGAATGGAGCAGCTCCGCCACCACCGCCCACGCAGGTGAATGAGGTGGCGGGCGCGAGTTCAAGCAGCGGCCAGCAGCCGGAGGCAAGCTCGTCCGGGCAACAGCAAACGCCCCCGGCCAAATCCGACACCGAGAGCTCGTCGAAGAAAAAGAAGAAGAAGCACCTGCTGCTGTTCTGAAGCGCGATTTGTGGCGAAACGCCGTCGCGTAGTATTCAAATTCGCTTCTTCCAATAACCTGGTCGTCTGCGCCCGTGCGCGATGGCCAGCACTTGAATCATGTCTGCTTTTCGCGATAAATAATGGCGAACGGAAAGCGCTGTAGCGGGAATTTATGGGTTCCATGCTCGGCGCGTGGCCAGCTACTCGGCGCTTCGAGCACCAAATCGAAGGCGCGGTCTAATTCTTTTGCAAAATTAGCGGCCGCAGCTTGACTGCGTTCCGCGTACCAAATCAGGGCTGATTTGAGTTCATCCAGGGCGTCAGGGTGAGGGCAAGCCGCTTAGCGGTCATGGAGAATGGCCGTGATTTGCTTGCGAGCTTCGGCCCACGGCACTGGCTTCACTTGTCCGGAATCCAGTTGCTTAATGCGGCGCGCGATCTCATCGCTCCACGCCTGTTCGGCTGAAGGATCGATGCTTTCGTCAAGGCTCTTGAGCAGGGAATTGGCAAGCGCGGCACGCCCTTCCGGCGGCAGTTCGAGCGCTTTCCTCAAGAGCTCAGAAATCTCGGGCGTCATGTTGTTCATTGTAGCTCCAGCTTCAAGGCTGCCGCGCAAGATTCACGAGTCTGCTGGTTCTCAACATGCCCTGATGCGTTCGTGATCTGGACGGCGATGTAATAGCGAACATCTCGTCGGTACCCTAATTTCGCGGCACCAAGTCCTGCACCGCTTTTTGGTCGAACACGGCAGCCTGTTTCATGTCGCCCAGCGCCCTCCACGCCTCGGCCCGCCCCTGGTCCACTTCAAATTGAAAGTTATGCTCGCCCCCGGCGGCGAGGATGTCAGGCGAGGCGCTGCGGGCCGCTTCATCGAAGGCTTGCAACGCAGCCCTGGGTTGCTGAGTGTCGAGATAAAGCCGCGCGAGCTTGAGCAGCTCATAGGGCTTTGGCATGGTCGAGAGCTCGATAGCTTTGCGCTGCGCCTGAATGGTCTCCGGGATACGGCCTTGGTGCTTGTACACCGTGGCGAGCGCGAACCAGAAGAGCGAGATGTCGGGGTTCCGGGAGATGGCTTTCAGGTATTCCCGCTCGGCGTCGGCGCGGAGTCCCATCGCATAAGCAACATTGCCGCGCAGCCACGGCACCAGGCTGGCGTCGGGAACGACCTCGCTGGCTTTGCGAGCGGCAGTGAGCGCCTCCAAATTTCGCCCCAGCGCCGCGAGAACGACGGCGGCATTTGCCCACTGATTGAAGCGGTCGGCGGAAGACGCGGCGGGAGCCTCAGCCGGCAGCGGAGCTGTCGAGCAATCCATCCCTGAGCGCCGGATCAGCTCTTCGGTCTCCGGCACACGCCGCACGAACACTCCGGAAATCTCGTCCAGGTATACCGGCTTCCAGTTGACGCTGTTGCAGAAGTTTCGGAGATACGTGAGCTCCGACTGAAAGCGATTCAGCGGCAGCAGGATGATGTTGATGTTGTAGCGCTCCGCCTCCGCCTGCCACGCGCCGGAGTCGGGCGGCGAATCCAGCAGTTGCGCCTGATGCAGGAATGCTCCCGGCCCGAACGGGATGGCGCGCCCATCGATGTAGTCGCGACGCTGAGGCCCCAATCGCCATAGCAGGTAACCGCCTTGCGAATAGGCGTTGAAAATCTCTCCCGGTATCTTCTCGCGCTCGATGAAGGCGGCGGCGCGCTCCGGAAACCACCAGCACAGTCCGGCGCCAAAGCTGGAGAGCGACATATCGCTGACCTTCAGCACATTGGTCGACCAAATCGCAGCGAGAAGGACGAACATCGCCGACGCAGCGGCGGCGAGAACAACACGGGCCCGGGTAGCGCGAATCCGGGCGCCAATCTGCTGCACGGCCGGATACAGGATTGAGCCGCCCACAACGACTGCGACACAGGCCATCAGCCCCTGCATTCGCAGATGTTGGACAGCCTCGTAGGCGGCGCCCAGCAAGAGAAGCGCCGCTCCCACTTCGCGCTGGAGCAACGCAACTGCTGCGGCGATCGCCACGATGATCAGCAGAATGTAGAGCTGTGACGGGTTGTGGAGCGAAAAGGCTCTCGCCAGTCCAGCCCAACTCAATGGCAGCTTGCCCCACTCAGCGAACCACTCGGAATGCTCCGCCATTACCCGGTTCTGACGCAGCAGCGCCGCATAGATCCCCCACCCCCAGGGATTGACCAGCGTAGCGACCGCGGTCGCCGCAAACCATGGGGCCGCGCGCCTGAGCCGTTGCGCCGCTTCACGGCGCAGGCTGGGGCGCAGCATCTGCAAGACGTCCGTCCCAACAAACGCCACAATCAGCCCCAAGCCCGAGACAAAACCAAGGTGCAAATTGACCCACGCCAGCATGAGTACCGGCAAAAGCCACAAGCGAGCCTGGCCGGTGCGATAGTTCTCCCAAAGGATGGAGAGATACGCTGCGAATAGCACGACCGTGAACATCTCGGCGCGCGGGTTGGTACGGCTGGCAATGGAAGGGACGGCGACAATAGCAATGGCGGCGGTGACCGCCGATCCTCTGCGCAAAAGCAAGGCGACCGTGCCACAACAGGCAGCCGCCCCCAGCCAACACAAGAGCGCGTAGCCTCCGAGCAGGTAGGCGCCGTAAAACAATAAGGCCGATCCCACGGGATAAATCCACGAATGCCCGGCCGCGGTATACGAGAAAACGTCGGTGGAGAAAATCTGATGATGCTGCGCGACCCAGCGTCCCGTCGCCAACTGCCAGAAAAAGTCGGGGTCGATAAGGGTCTTCAGCCCCATCAGGAATGCGAAGACGAGCGCCACCGCGCCGAGGTACAGAAACAAGCGGCGATCCAAGGTAGAGCCGTTGGCGGCCGTCTCGCTGGCGCTCCGCGTTGCAGGAGGTGCTGTTGTACTGATGCCGCTACTGCCGACTGATTCGAGCGGTTCCTCTACTTCCACCGCGCCTCCGTCCGAATGAATAGGGATACCTGATTGTCCCGGAGGGGCTCGATCCCCTTCAACCAGTCCTGAAAGTTGCTCGGCTCGGAGGCGATTATATCTGCTGCGCTGTTGCGGAAGTTCGAATCACCTTCCCCTCATGGGGGCAACGTTCTATTTCGCCTCCGGCGAGAGCATCTTTGTCGATTCCATCTCGACGGCGTACGGGTATCCGGCGCACTTTACCGCAGGGTTCGTCGGCGCAAACAGACCTTCGGGATTTTTCTTATACAGCCAGACGTGGAGATCGTAATGCGCCACTTCGCCGGGCATCAGCGGTTCGTGCCCTTCCATCGGTCCCCAGAACTTTTGTCCAAAGAGTTCCGGAGTCTTGCCTCCGGCGGCTTGAAACGGCATGAAGTACTCCACGCCCACCAGGCGCAATTTACCGCCGTCGGGCTCGTACAGCAGGATTTGCGGATGCATTGGATCCACCTTCGGGCCCACGAGAGAAAGGTTGAAGAAGTGGATACCCATGGCGCCCTGCGGATAAGGTTCATGCCCCGGCTTCGCTTTGTGCGGGAAGTCGGCGCAACCCAGCGTGGAGAGGTAACCGTCATGAATTGCGAGCACGGGGTCCTGATACTTCTGGAGGGAGTCGCGGACCAATTGCAAATCCGGGGATAGGGTCACGGCGTTGTGATCGGCTGCCGTCTGGCACCAGGCCAGCAAAGGCACCACCATGCCGAAGAACAGCCCCAAAAAACACAGGTTTCTGTGTGTCATAGCATCTCCATTTGGCGTTATGTTGCCCGTTTTACCGGCTGTACCGGTTCTGCTTCTTCTCCGCGTGGCGCTCCAGGCCGAGTCGAATCAGCCGGTCGATCAACTCGGGGTAGGGAATTCCCGTCGCCGCCCACAGCTTCGGATACATGCTGATGGAAGTGAAGCCGGGAAGCGTGTTGATTTCGTTCACGTACATTTTGCCCGTGCGCGGGTCCATCAGGAAGTCAACCCGCGCGAGCCCGGCGCAATCCACCGCTTCAAACGCTGCTACCGCGAGCTTCTGCACTTCCTTCTGCTTCGCCTTCGACAGCTTCGCTGGGATGATCAGCTCCGAGCCTTCCTCCAGATACTTTGCGTTGTAGTCGTAGAACTCTTTGATCGGCACGACTTCGCCGGGCACGGACGCGATCGGCTCGTCGTTGCCCAGCACCGAGCATTCGATCTCTCGCGCCTTACGCTTGCTCCCGCCGACGCCTTTTTCGATCACCAGCTTGCGGTCGTAACGCGCGGCCTCATCCATCGCTGCCGCGAGCTCGCCGGAATCGTGTACCTTGCTGATGCCCACCGACGATCCCAGGTTCGCGGGCTTCACGAACACCGGATACTTAAGCGCGCTTTCGATCTGCTTGCGGACTTTCTTCGGCTGCTCCTGCCATTGGTTGCGGAGGACAGTAACGTGCTTGACGATCGGCAGGCCGGCATCGCGGAAGAGGCGCTTCATCACGTCTTTGTCCATGCCCGCCGCCGAGCCAAGCACGCCCGCGCCGACGTAAGCAATGTCAGCCAGCTCCAACAGGCCCTGGATGGTGCCGTCTTCGCCAAAGGTGCCGTGAAGCACGGGAAAGATGATGTCCACATCGACGGGATTGAGCGCGGCCCGTAGCTGGTGGGCGTCGGTCTCGAAGGGCATGAGAGAGGAGTGGTCCGATCCCGGCATCGGCGGCACCACTACGCCTTCCCCGCGCGCCAGCACCGCGGCTGCGGCGGTGGTTTCGGGATCACCGGCGCGAAGCTGACGCGCATCGGCGGCATCGGCGCCTTTTCCTTTCAGCAGCCGCTCGGCGTGCGCCGCCGTTACCCATCGCCCTGCTTTCGTGATGCCGATGGGCACAACTTCGTACTTCTTCTTGTCGATGGCGTCGAGCACAGAGGCCGCCGACAGGAGCGACACCTCGTGCTCGCCGCTGCGCCCGCCAAACAGGACGCCTACCCGGAGTTTCCTCATGTTTCGATCTTAACGCCAGAGTCTTCGGCAGCTAGTGACTAGAGCGATTCCAAGTCGGTGTTGCCCGGCTTTGAGGCTTCCGGGCGGCGCATGAGAGATCCACTTACTCCGGCTTAGGCGACGCCGGGCTGAAGTGGTTCAGGGTCTTCTGGAGCGACGTTTCATCTTCAACATTGAAGCAAGTCAACGACCGGTCAATCTGCTTCAAGAGCCCGCAAAGCACCTTTCCCGGACCGGCCTCAACGAAGTTTCGTACCCCCAACGCCGCCAATGCGCGCATGGACTTGTCCCACAGCACCGCTCCCGTGACCTGGCGCACCAATGCGTCGCGAGCCTGCTCCGCAGTCGTGACCAGCGTCGCATCCACGTTACACATCACAGAAATCTCGGGCGCGTGAAACGTCAGCGCAGCGAGATCGGCGGCCAGGCGCTCCTGCGCCGGCTGCATCAGCGGGCAGTGGAAGGGAGCGCTTACCGGCAGCATGATGGCACGCTTTGCGCCACGATGCCTGGCCAGCTCCGCAGCGCGTTCCACGGCGGCCTTGTTGCCCGAGATCACCGTTTGATCGGGCGAATTCAGGTTGGCCGCGCGGCAGACCTCGCCCTGCGAGGCCTCTTCGCACACCTGCTGCACCTTATCGTGGGCGAGCGCCAACACCGCCGCCATTGCGCCTACGCCCACCGGGACCGCCTCCTGCATGTACTTGCCGCGATTGCGCACCGTCCGCACCGCATCCGCGAACGAGAGCGTTCCCGCTGCCACATGCGCCGTGTACTCGCCCAGGCTATGTCCCGCGACGTACGACGGCGTAATCCCTTTCGACTGAAGCACGCGCCATGTCGCCACGGAGACGGTCAGGATCGCCGGCTGTGTAATCTCGGTGAGCTTCAGCCGGTCTTCCGGACCCTGAAAGCACAATTGCCAGAGCTTATACCCCAGCGCGGTGTCAGCCTCAGCGAAGGTTTCTTGCGCCACCGGATAGAGCGCGGCAAGCTCTCTGCCCATGCCGACCGACTGCGAACCTTGTCCGGGAAAAAGAAATGCGATGTGAGAGGGATGATGGGTGGTCATGTTCGCTTAGCGTACGCACCAGCTAGTTTGATCGCCATTCGCGTTTTCGGCAAGCTCAAGCCCGCGTAATCGCGAGAACTGAGGAGGGCGTAATTGGAGGCACACGCCCAGTCTGGCGGGCCTCACTGCGATCGCGGAGAAGACGTGTCTTCGGCCCTCCATTCACGGAAGCGCTTGCGAATATACGGACCAAGGTCGCGCCACCAGTCACCGTGCCAATTGATGGCGGGAACCGGAGGCGCTGGGCGAGGGCGCAACGCCTCGTAACATTCCCTGGCTCGGTCGCTCTCTCCCAGGTCGCCATAAACATGTCCCAGGTTGGTCCATGCCCGACTAATGGCCCGAGGATCCCCCGAAAGCGCCAATGCCTTCCGATAATACGGAATGCTCTGCCTGAGATTTCCGCGCTGATGCTCGACGATGGCTATGTCCAGGTTGACATCGGGATCCATGGGCTTGTCTTGCGCTGCACGATACAAATGTGTCAAAGCCTCTTCCAGTTGTCCCTGCTGCTGGTAGGAGATGCCAATGCTCCACTCGGCCCACCAATTGCGAGAAGTGAGCTCTATGGTATGTCTCCATAGCGTAACGCTGTCCCTCCAATATCCAACCTGACGGTGAGTTATCACCGAGAAGACGGCTAATACCGCAAGACACGTTACCGGCAATGCCAATCGGGGAAGATGGCGATATTTCGCCCAATCCGCCACGCCCCAGCAGACCATGACAAACAAACCGAGAAAGGATATATAGGCATAGCGATCGGCGAGTGCCTCCAGGTGCGGTTGCACCACCAGACCGATCATCGGTACTAGAGTCCCCAGAAACCACAACCACCCGACCACCAGGTAGCGATGGCGCCGGCCTGCGATTACCAGCACAGTAATGGCCAGCAAGACCACCGATGCGCCGAATACCTCCCACCATCGGAGCGAGTCTCCGCGATACACGGCCTCAAAAACCAGATGCGCGGGCCAAACCGCCTTTCCTGCG
>Ga0335081_10005293_pt1 | contig 20414 bp, 20 predicted proteins | sample Lox_Sample_35_FD_206713 | JGI IMG/M metagenome (GOLD analysis project Ga0335081, IMG submission 206713) | Soil microbial communities from Loxahatchee National Wildlife Refuge, Florida, United States - Lox_Sample_3.5 | ecosystem: Environmental > Terrestrial > Soil > Wetlands | place: USA... | reverse complement strand
GAACGCCGGCCTGTCACGCCGGAGGTCGCGGGTTCGAGTCCCGTCGCTCCCGCTCAAGCATTTGCCTGCAAACGGGCCGGTCGTGTTGTCCTGAGAGACGCCCGTCCACGGTTTCGTGGTCCAATCGTGGCCCAAAGTCGCCGTAGAAAGTCCCTGCAAATCGCAAATTTCCTCGCCGCGTTTGTGTGCGGTCGCACGACCAAGAGCAGGTCATGCGCCTGAAGTGAAGCCGGGGCCGGACGCAGGCGTCGCTCCACATGTGGTGCTTTTCCATACCGCTCGCCCCAGCCCAGCTCCTCGTTGACCTCGGGCGGTTGGCCCAGCGAGCAGCACTCGCGCGCACCGCCGGCTACCAAACGGTTCTTCGCATCGCTCGGGCGAGACCGAGGACACGACGATCGCCGATCTCGCGGTTGCGACGAGGATCGGGCAGATCAAGACCGGCGCGCCCTGCCGGAGCGAGCGGATCGCGAAGTACAACCGGCTGATGCGGATCGAGCGGCAGCTCGGCGACGCCGCCGAATACGCGAGCCTCACCCCGTATGCGCACACGCGGACCGCTGTGCGATAGAACCAAACCCACGCGATGAGGCGCCGCGTCTAACCGCCCTTTCGGGCTGATGGCCTCTACGACGCACGGATCGGAGGCCACCGTGAAGCCCGACGAAGACAATCAGCCACCCGAGCCGCCAGCACGGCGCTGGCTGACGCGCGGCGTCCTCGGGGTCGGGCTCGCGAGCTTCTTCAGCGATTCCGGCCACGAGATCGCGACGTCCGTTCTCCCCACGTTCGTGACCCAGACGCTGCGCTCGACGGCGGGGGCGCTGGGTCTGATCGAAGGGATCAGCGACGCGCTGACCGGCGTGGCGAAGCTCGTGACCGGGCCGCTGGCCAACGACCCGGAGCGGCGGCTGCGCATGGCCTCTGGCGGCTACGTCGTCACGGCCGCGGCGACCGGCGCGATCGGGCTCGCCACGACCGTCTGGGGAGCAGGGCTGGCGCGGGCGACGGCCTGGCTCGCCCGAGGCGTGCGCACGCCCGCCCGCGATGCGATGCTGGCGACGCTGGCGCCACCCGAGGCGTACGGACGGGCTTATGGCTTCGAGCGCGCCGGCGACAACCTCGGCGCGGTCGTCGGCCCGTTGCTCGCGGCCGGGCTCGTCACGGCGATCGGCGTCCGGCATACGCTCTTCCTGTCGGCGGTGCCCGGGATGTTCGCCGCGCTCGCGATCACCTTCGCAGCCGTCGAGGCGCGGAAGGTGAGAAGGACGGACGGGCAGCGAGCTCGGGCGCGGCTCGAGTTGGGTGGCCTGCATGCCGCCGGTGCTCTGCGCCCACTCGTCCCGATCGGAGCGTTCGAGCTCGGAAACATGGCGACGACCCTGTTGATCCTGCGCGCGACGACACTCCTCCACCACGGCGACCGCTCGATCGCGGCAGCCACCTCGCTGGCGGTGCTGATCTACGCCGCGCACAACCTGTGCGGCTCGGTCGTCGCGATCGGCGGCGGCCACTGGCTCGACAGAGCCGGCCCGCGAGTCGTCTTCGCCACCGGCGCCGCCGTCTACGTCGCCGCGTACGGGCTCTTCGCGCTGCCGCTCCACTCAATGCCGGTCATCGTCGTGGCGTTCCTGCTCGCCGGCAGCGGCATCGGCCTGGCCGAGACGGCGGAATCGGCACTAATGGCCCGGCTCGTCCCGGACCGGCTGCGCGGCAGCGGCTTCGGCCTCCTCGGAGGCGTGCAGTCGCTCGGTGACTTCGCTTCCTCAGCCGTCGTGGGTCTGCTGTGGACGGCGCTCTCGCCGACCGCCGGATTCGCCTACGCAGCCGCGTGGATGGTCGTGTCGGCGGTCGCATCGCTCGGGCCGCTCCTGCCCGGGCAGCGACCGGCCGGATCAGCGAAGCAGGGCGAAGACGACAAGCAGCCCGAGCGCGGCGAAGAATGACATCGCCGCGAGTCCGGTGGTCAGAGCACGCCTTCGCGCTCGCGCGCGTGTGAAGCGATGGGTTCCTTCTTCGTATTCGATCACGAAGGCGCAGAGACCTGCCGCGACCGCGAATCCCAGGACTAGAGCGATGAGTCCCACAGGTTGCCCAGCCACCGCGGCTGCTCGGGCCAGCCGGCGGCGGCATCGCGAGCTATCTCGGGGAGAATCGGCGGCAGGACTCCCGTGGCCGCAGCCGGATCGACGAGCTTGACTCGGCGTCCGTCGATCCGCGACTTCGCCTCCGCCAGGAAGACGAAGTCGACGTCGTGGAACTTGTAGCGGGCGACGACCTCGGCGACGTAGACGAGGCGTCCGGGCTCGATCACGAGGCCGGTTTCCTCGCGCACCTCGCGCACGAGCGCCTCGTCGAGGCTCTCCCAGCGCTCGACCCCGCCCCCTGGGAGCGCCGAGTGCGGTTGTCCCTGGCGGGTCTCGTCGGTGACGACGAGGCGGCCGTTGATGAAGATCACTGCGCGAACCTCGACTCTCACGGCGGCGCGTCCTCCTCGGCGACGACGAGGACCGGCATGGACGCCCATTCGATCAGCCGCCGCGGGAGCGGCTCGTCCTCGCGCGCGCGACCGATGACGAGCAGGTCGAATCCGTGGGCGTGTGCGTAGCGCAACAGCTCACGATCCGCGTGCGCTGCCGGGACCGAAGTGACCAGTGCGTCGGGGCCGGCGGCGGCCTGCGCCTCGACGGTCCCGTTGCCGATGCAGCAGACGGCAAGCTCGGCGTCGTATGCGTCGGCGAGCGAGCCGGCCACGTCCAGCGATCGTCGCGGCGGACGGTCGGCATGCCACGCGAGCAGGATCCGCTGGAACATCAGTACGGGTAGATCAGGTAGGCGATGATCACGCAGATGAGGATGTAGAGCAGATACAGGTTGACGTCGCCCGACTGGATCGGGCGGACGAAATCGGCGCACCACTCGACCGCGCGGACGAGCGGCGCGTAGAGGAACCGCTGGAAGATCGGCATCACGCGGAACCGGTAGTGCACCGGGCCGGAGCGTCCAGCCGGGTCATCGGATGCGCGTTCGACGTGGAACTCGGGTCGGTAGAACTCGTCGAAGGTGACGCGGATCGGATTCGCGTACGCCGTCGCGGTGTACTGCATGCGCGGCGTGAACGAGAGAATGCCGCCGTCCCAGACCGGCACCGTCCGCGTCGCGCCGCGCGGCCGGCCGCTCAGGTAGATGAGGACCGGCACGACGGCGATGCAGACCAGGAAGACGGCGAGGTAGGTGGGCGAGAATCCCGAGAAGCCCGTGTGCGCCGGGATCACGGTCAGGTTGGGGACGAGCAGGCGCGCCTTGATGTCGGTTCCAGTCGTCGCACGGGCGACGCGGTCGAGCACCGTCAGGACGAGCGGAGCGCCGACCGCAAGGGCGACGCACGCCGCGGCGAGGAGCCCGGGGCCTGCGAGCGGCTGGCCGCGCTCGGAGGCGTTGGCGGCTCCGCGCGACCGCGGCATGCCGAGGAAGGGGATGCCGAAGCCGCGGGCGAAGGCCATGATCGCGAGGCCGGCGGTGAGCGCAAGGCTCGCGCCGGCGATGACGATCAGGATGCCTATCAGGTCGTGGCCGATCCGGAATCCCTGGAACAGGCCCTGGAAGATCAGCCACTCGCTGACGAAGCCGTTCAGGGGAGGCAGCGCGGCGATCCCGAGGGTGCCGATGAGGGTGATGACGGTGCTCGACGGGAGCCGGTGGACAAGGCCGCCGAGCGCGTTCATGTCCCGCGTGCCGGTCGTGTGCTCGACGACGCCGGTCTCGAGGAAGAGCAGCGTCTTGTAGACGCCGTGGTTGACGAGCTGGTAGAGGCCGGCGATCAGCAGGAATGTCGCGAGCGCCGGCTGGCGGTACGCGCCGAAGACCATCGCCGCGCCGAGGGCGGTGAGGATGATGCCGATGTTCTCGATGCTCGAGTAGGCCAGGAAGCGTTTCAGGTCGTTCTCCATGAGTGCGTAGAGCACTCCGACGACGGCGGAAAGCGCGCCCAGCGCCATCGTGAGGAGTCCCCACCAGGCAGGGCCGCCCGGCTCGAGCTCGAAGGCGAAGAGCGCGATCCCGAACACGCCGAGCGCGATCACGAGGCCGGAGAGGAAGGCGGAGCCGTCGGCGGGAGCGGCGGGATGGGCTTCTGGGAGCCAGACGTGGAAGGGGACAAGGCCGGCCTTGAATCCGAACCCGAGGAGGGCGAGGACGAAGATGCCGGCCCGCCACCCGGAGGAGAGCGTGTGCGACCGGGCAGCCATGAGGCCCAGGTCGAGCGTCCCGGTGTGTGTGGCGAGGATCGCGAACGCCGCGACGATCAGCACGAAGCCGGCCTCGCTGAGCGCGAGGAACAGGAAGGCCGCACGGGCGACGCCCTCGCGGCGGTGATGGCGGAGCACGACGAGGTAGGAGAAGACCGCCATCGACTCCCAGGCGACGAGGAAGAACGTCGCGTTGCCGGCGACGAGCACGCCGAGCGACGCGAGGAGCGCGAGGTTGTAGACGGGCAGGTACCAGGCGCTGCCGCGACTCGGGTGGTGGTAGCGGGGAACGTAGAGGCCGATCGCGATCGCGATCAGTCCGAGCAGGGCGATGAACACGCTGGCGAGCGGGTCGAGGCGTAGCGTCACGGCGCCGACGAGGTTGGCGCTGCCGATCGTGCGTGCGGCGCTCGTCCCGTGGATCGCGGCCAGAGCGCCGCCGACGAGGGCGCCCGCGCCGCCGAGAGAAGACGCGAGAGCCGCTGTCCGGAATCCGATGCCTCGTGCGGCGAGCAGGCCGGCAGCGGCGGCGACGAGCCACAGCGCTGCGGCGACGGCGAGTGCGATCGCGGCGGCGGTGATCATCCCGTCAGCTCCTCGCGGAGGTCGAACCGGAGAATCTGCACCTTCTCCTCGAGGCGGCCGACGGCGACGAGCAGGCCGTGCAGGAGCGCGAGCGGGCTCGGCGGGCAGCCGGGCACGTAGACGTCCACGGGGATGACCGAGTCGACGCTGCCGTGCACGAGCTCGTCCTCGGTGAAGACGGTGCCGAGGGCGCACGCGCCGACGGCCACAACGATGCGAGGCTCGGGCATCGCCTCGAGCGTCTTCCGCAGCGCCGGCTCCGCAGCCCGGACGGCGGGCCCGCTGACGAGGAGCAGGTCGGCGTGGCGCGGTGCCGGGGTGAAGAAGAAGCCGAGGCGGTGCAGGTCGTAGTAGGGCGAGGAGAGCAGCCGGATCTCGGACTCGCAGACCGCGCAGGAACCGCTGTCGAAGGTTCGGATGTGCAGGCTACGCCGGAACAACGCGAACGCGCGCTCTTGCAGTTGCGTCGACAAACGCTGTTCCTCGTTCACCGCCCGCCTCCGACCGGGATCCGCTTCACGAGCGCGCCGCGGTCACGGGTTGCGAGCTCGAACTCGCCGCTCACGACCACCGCCTCGCCCCCGACCTCGCTGCAGCGGCCGCAGCAGGTGCAACCGGCGAGGTCGAGGACGAGGTCGGGGCCGTCGCGCCGAAGCGCCCCGGCGGGGCAGGCTTCCGCCAGTCGCTCGGCGAGCTCGACGGTGAGACGATCGGACCGAAAGGCGGGCGGTGTCGGCAGCTGGGCCGCCGACGGTTCGGGGCGCGCCGGGTAACGGGTAGTGACCACCCCTCTGCGGATGCCGCGCAGGAACCAGAACATCAGCGCGCGAACCCCGCGACCGTTTGCCAGAAGCTTGCTTCGATGATCGGCACGTCGGTGAAGACGTTGCGTGCGCGGACGGCGTCGTCGAATGCACGCCAATTGCGCACAGATCCTGGGCGAAGGCGCGCCCGCTCGATCCGGCCCTGCTTGTCGAGCGTGACGAAGACGAGCGTCTCTCCGCGCGGCGACTCGGCCCAGCCGAGCCCGCTCCCCCCGCGCGATTCGATCTCGACCGAGCCGTCGCCGGCCTCGGGCAGCAGCTCGAGCACGAGCCTCTGCGCTTCCTCGATCTCGGCGACGAACACCTCCATCCTGGCGAGCACGTCGCCTTCCGAGCGCACCGGCACGGGGATCGTTGCTCGGTCGTAGGGCGGGAAGGGCTGGTCGCGGCGGCTGTCGACATCGACGCCGGAAGCACGCGCGACCGGACCGACGAGGGCGAGCCTTCGTGCGGCTTCCTCGCTGACGATGCCGCAGGTCTCGAGCCGGTCGACGTGGGAGTTCGTCTTCAGGAGCGCCTCGACCGCTCGCCGGAGCTCGCCGACGGCGGGCAGCAGCAGATCCCTGACGGCCCCGGCATCCGGGGCGCGGTGTACGCCGCCGACGGAGACGATGCCGAAGAGGTAGCGGTGGCCGAACGCCGCCAGGTTGAGCCGCAGGAGCCGCTCGAGCGCGATCTCGGCCTGCGCCTGGCCGACCGAGAGCCCGGTCGTCTGGCAGAGGATCGCGATCGCCTGCGCATGGTTGTAGATCCGCTCCAGCTCAAGCGCGATCGCTCTGGTCGAGGCCGCCGCGGTAGGAGGAGTACCTGAACCCGCGGCGGCCTCGACGGCTCGGCAGTAAGCGCACGCCGTTGCCACCGCCGAGAGCCCTTCCGTCCGCTCGACGAGAAAGAGACCCTGCTCGGGAGCAAGCCCGCGGAGCCGGCGCTCGATCCCGCGGTGCTTGTGCCAGTGGAAGAGGTAAAGGTCGAGCACCTCCTCCCCGGTCGTCACGAGTCCCATGTACAGCGACTCCCAGCCGGCGACACGCACCGGCCCGAACGGGAACTCGAACGCCTCGCCCCGGACGTGGTGCGGCGCGCGCAGCTCACGCGGCACCGCCGCGCGGCGGCCGCCGTCGAGGAGCGGGAACGAGTGCTCGGCATGCGGCGGCATCAGCACCCGGTTGAGCGGCTTGTCGCCGCTGGGCCGGATACCGAGCTGCTCGAACAGCTCGCACTCCTCGACATAGGCGGCAGGCTCTACATCGGAGATCGGCGTGTGTCCCTGGTCTGTGATCGGGGCTTCCAGCACCTCGTAGCGCTGCTCCCGGTCGAGCGCATAAACGACTCGCACGAGGACTCCCTCGGCTTCGTGCGCGCCAAAGAGATCGGCGAAGCGCGCGTCCTCGTTCGCGGCGAGAGCGGCCACGGCCTGCGTAAGCTCCGACTCCGCGACACGGGTGTGGGCAACGTTCACCGAATCGCCCCGATCGAGTGCAGGATCAGCTCATTCAGGCCGCCCGGGATCCACAGGCCGAGCAGGAGCAGCGCCGCCATCCCGGCGACGAGCGGTATCGCCGATGCCGGTGACATGCGCGCAGTCGTCTCCTCGTCGACGGCGTGCGGCTCGCCGGTGGCCATTGCGGCGGTGGAGCGCACGAATGCGATGAAGGCGATCACGAGTAGCGCGAGCAGCAGGAACGTGAGCAGGCTCGAGCCGCGGAAGCCGGCGCGGATGATCGTGAACTCGCTGAGGAACAGGCCGAACGGCGGCGAGCCGACGATCGCAAGCGATCCGAGCAGGAGCACGCCGCCCACGAGCGGCACCGCCGTCAGGGCTCCGCTCACATCGCGCGATTCGCGGGTCCGCCAGCGCTGGACGAGCTCGCCGCTCGTCAGGAAGAGCACGCACTTTCCGATCGCGTGGTTGAGGGTGTGCAGCAACGCGCCGTACACGCCGAGCAGGCCGCCGAATCCGAGCGCGACCGAGATGATCCCCATGTGCTCGACCGACGAGTAGGCGAACAGCCGTTTGAAGTTGCCGCGACGAACCATGAACAGCGCTCCGATCACGATCGACGCGAAGCCGAACACGAGGAGAACGCGATTCGTGTAGCGGCCCAGCTCGGGCAGCGCGATCGCCTGGAAGCGGATGATCGCGTACATGCCGGTGTTGAGGAGCGCCGCGGAGAGCATGGCGCTCGCAGGGCTCGGCGCCTCCGAGTGCGCATCGGGGAGCCAGGTGTGCATCGGCGCCAGACCCACCTTCGTCCCGTAGCCGATCACCGAAAGCAGGAAGGCGAGGCGCAGACTGTCGTGCTGGAGCAGGTGCGCGTGCGCGAACAGCGCCGGCCAGGTCAGCCGCTGGTTGGGGCTGAGCAGGAGCGGCGTCGCCGCGTAGTAGAGGAACAGCGTCGCGACGAGCGCCATCGTCACGCCGAACGAGCTGATGATGATGTACTTCCACGCCGCCTCGAGCGAGCGCGCCTTCGCCTCGAGCCCGACGAGGACGGCGCTGGCGAGCGTCGAGGCCTCGATCAGCACCCAGAGCAGCCCGAGATTGCCGGTTTCGAGCGAGGCCAGCATCAACCCTGCGAAGAGCGCGAAGAAGATCGTGTAGAGCCGAAGCTGGAGCAGATCGAGCTCACTGCGACGCTCCTCGGTGCGCAGGAAGGCGATCGAACCGACGCCTGCCAGCGTGACGACGAGCGCGATCGTGATCGTGAAGAACGTGCTCAGCGCATCGACGTAGAGGAAGCCCGAGAAGGCGCTGTACGCGCCGTGACGGCCGACGTCGACCGCGACGGCGATCGCGCAGGCGAGCGCCCCGACCCCGCCGGCCGCGATCGCAATCCCAAGGCCGCGCGCACGGACACCCGCGAGCGGCGCGAAGGCCGCCAGCAGCGGCAGCGCGGGCACGAGCAGCACGAGCGCGGTCAATGCCGCAGCCCCCTCAGCTCCGGCGACGACGCAGTCGCGAGCCGGTTCGCGAGACCGGAGACGAAGGTGATCATGATCAGCACCGCTGCGACGAGATCGAGGAAGATCCCGGCCTCGACGATGAACGGGAAGGTCGCGGTGAGCGTGATCGCGCCGAGGAAGACGCCGTTCTCGAGGATCAGCCAGCCGATCAGCTGCGCGATCGTGTGCCGGCGGACGACCATGCAGAGCCCGCCGAGCAGGATGATCGCCGTCGAGATCGGCACGACCGCCGACGCGACGAGCGCGTGCGGCAGCGTCGCCGGCCGGATCGCCAGGAATGCGAACGCGGTCAGCGCGGCGCCGAGGATCAGCGAGGTCGAGAGCCCGGTCGAGATCGCGACGTCGCGGTGCAGCTCGAGCCGGTCGAGGAGGAAGCGCCTCGTCGCGAGCGGGATCGCGATCCCCTTGATCAGGAGCGTCGCGACGGCGAGCACCCAGAGGTCGGGCTGGCCGAGCGCGTGACCGACGACGGCGGCGGCGAAGGCGAGGACGATCGACTGGAGCGCGTAGTAGGTGACGTAGCGGTCGAAGAGCTTCGAGCCGAGGCAGGCGAACGCGCAGAGCAGCATCACGACCGCGCTCAGGTCGAGCAGTACCCCCGAGGACGACGCGGCAGAGAGGCTCTCGATCTGGGCGAGCACGCGGATCACTTCCCGATCACGTAGGAGGTGGCGATGCCGATCAGCGCGAGCAGGAACGACGCGCCGAGGAACTCGGCGATCCGGAAGAACCGCAGCTTGGCGAACGAGCTGTCGATGACGACGATCGCGAGTCCGCAGACGGCGAGCTTTCCGAGGAGTGCCGCAAGACCGAGCAGCCCGCCGGTGATCGAGGTGGCGTCGCCGAGACCCCAGGGGATCACGAAGACGTTCATGAAGATCGACGAGAGGAGGAAGAACTTCATCCAGCTCCCCCACTTCACGATCGCGTACTCGCGGCCCGAGTACTCGAGCACGCGACTCTCCTCGATCATCGAGATCTCGATCGTTCCCGCGGGGTTGTCGATCGGGATGCGCCCGTTCTCGGCCAGCACGAGCATGAAGAAGGCGACGGCGCCGAGCACGTGCGTCGGGAGAACGTAGGCGGCGCCGGAGTGCGCGATCGCGTGGTTTTCGAGGTACGGGTTGTCCGAGCGCGAGAGCGCGCCGACGGTGAAGAAGACGAGGATCAGCGCCGGCTCGGCCAGGCTGCCGATCCAGGTGGTGCGGCTCGAGCCGAGCCCGCCGAGCGGGCTCGCGGTGTCGAGAGCCGCGAGCGAGATCGCGAAGCTCGCGAGCGCGAGCACGAAGGCGCCCCCGATCAGGTCGGCGAGGAACGCGAGCGGTAGCGGCTCGTCGGTGATGATCGGAACGATCGCCGAGACGGTCAGGTAGCAGGCGAACGCGACGAACGGCGCGCCGCGGAAGATCCACGACGCCTGGTCGGAGATCGCACTCCCTTTGCGCAGCAGCTTCGCCAGGTCGCGATAGGGCTGGAGGACGCTCGGGCCGCGCTTCGACTGGACGATCGCCTCCGCGCGGGCGAGCACGCCCGCGTAGAGCGGCGCGAGCAGGAGGACGGCGGCGCTCTGGAGAATCTGCAGTCCGTCGGCTGTCGACACGGGCCTCCTCCACGAAACGGGGGTAGAAGCCATCAGCCGCGCCGGACTGCCTCCGGCGAAGGCGTTACGCGAGCTTCATCGCGTAATGCGGACCAGGCGACATCCTACGAGGCTGCCTCCGTCTGGTCAAAAGGGATCGCTCACAGGCGGAGCGTCGCCGCGAGCGCCCGCGGATCAGCCAGGAGGTCGAGCGCCTCGAGGATGGAGCGGCAGACGACGTCGGCGGCCGTGACCGTCGCGCCGCTCGCCCCTTCCGGGCCGACGACGGCGATCCCGAGCGCCGCCTCCCGGATCATCAGACGGTCATTCGCACCGTTTCCGACCGCTGCGCAGCGCTGTCGGCCGAGACCGTCGAGGAGGCGCAACTTGTCCTTGCCGCCGCCGACGATCCGCGAGTCGACTCCCAGCCGCGCGGCGACCGCCTCGAGGGTCCCGAACGTGTCCGCCGAGAGGAGATGGAGGTCGAGCGTGCGCCGTAGCGCGTCGAGCCGCTCCGCGACGCCGTCGAGCAGGTCACCGCGGTCGCTGAGCGTTCCGTTCACGTCGAGCAGCAGGTGCTCAAGCTCGAGCGGCTCACGACCTGGAATCTCAAGGCGCACCGCCATCGATGAAGGCTCTCCGCTCAGAGGAAACCCGGCCGTCGATCCACCGGATGTATGCCCGGCGGAGGCGTCGACGGCCGGCACGGTGACGATAGCGCACGAACCTACCTGCGGTCGCCCCTGACGACGAGGACGGGGCACGGCGCGCGATGGCAGAGCCGGTCGGAGGTGCTGCTCAGAAGGTGTCGGTGGTACCCGACGATGATCAGGTCGTCATGATCGCGCCGCGCAACTCGCAGGATCGCCTCGGTCGGAGATCCGATCACGAGCTCGGTCTCCAGCTCGATGCCTCTCTCGGCGGCCTCGTCGCGTGCGAGGCGGGCGACGGTCTCGAAATACTCGTCCTTCTCCCGCTTCTCGTCCTCGACCTCGCCGACCGTCGCGGGGTAGGCAGGCAGGCGGCCTTCGACCACCACTGCATGGAGGTGTGCATGGAGCGCTGCTGCGAGTGCGATCGCGTGCTCGAGCGCCTTCTGCCCCTCGGGCTCGCCGTCGAGCGCGACCACGATGCGCTCGAACATGGTCACTCACTCTTCCCTTGTAGCTCTGCGATCAGCTCGCCGGTGAGCTCTACCAGCTGCTGAACGTGTCGGTCGAGGATGTCCGCAGCTTCCGGGGCCAGGTCTCCGTATGCCGTGAGCCTTTTCGGCCGGAGCTCCTCCTCGAGCACGAGCATCTGCGCGAGCGCGGCGTTGAGCCGATTCTCAGCCCGCCCTGGCCTGTGCGCACCGGTCGCGGCCGCGAGCGACGCGAGCGTCTCCTCGATCCGAGGGAGCTGCGCCCCGCCGGCGCCGTAGCTCCGGACAGCCTGGGTGAGCTCCGAGAGCAGTGTGATGCAGACTCCGATCGACCGCCGTTGCGCATCGGAGAACAACTCGGGCTCATCCCGGCTTGCGAGAGACTCACTCGGATCGGGAGCGTGGCGGCGCATCATTCGCCTGCGCGGTCTCCCACGATGAGGACCGGCACGTCGGAGTGTGCGACGAGGTGGTCGGCCAGGCCGTGGAGTACAAGGCGACCGGGTCGTCGCCCTTCACGGTGATGTCCGGCGACGACGAGATCGAAGCCGTGCTCGTGGGCGTAGCCGATCATGTCCTGCGCCGGCTCTTCGCCTTCGATGATCACGTGCTCGACGGCGACGCCGGCTCGTTCGGCGCGGTCGCGGACCCGGGCAAAGCTGTCCTCGAAGAAGCGCCGGGTCGCCTCGACCGATTCGATGCGGTCCTCCTCCGTCTCGGCATGGGTCGGCGAGTGCGCCACTGACACGGCGACGATCTCCGCCCCGTAGCGGCGGGCGACGCTCACGGCGAGGTCGAGCGCCCGCTGCGCCGGCGGCGACGCGTCCCAGGCGAGAAGCAGCCGGGTGAACATCAGCTCCGCAGGGCCGGGATCAGGGCGAGGACGACGAGCACTACGACGAGGACGTAGAGCAGGTAGGAGCTCAAACGACCCGACTGGAGCCGGCGGGCAAGCCCGGCCGTCCGCAGGGCGAGCGCAGCGACGGGAAGGTAGAGGTAGCGCTCGAAGAAGGGGACGACGCGTGTGTCGAGGGTGAACCGCTCCGGCGCTCGAGGACCGTCGTCCACCGCCGTCAGCTCGCGTCGGTAGCCGTAGGCGGGACGTAACACGACGCGGATCGGGTTGGAGTACGCCGCAGGCGTGTACTGGACGCGCGCGGGAGCAACGAGGGCGCCTGACGTCCATGCGGGCGCACGGCGGCTTCGCGGACGCATTGTCACTGCGACGAGGAGCGCGGTTGCGATCGCGTAGGCGGGAAGGGCGATAGCGAGCCAGGTCGGCGCGAGCACGGAGAAGTGCGGGTACACCGGTCCGAGGACGAGCGGATGCGTGATCGTGGTCTTCGCTGGGTCGAAGCCGAGCAGGCCTTCCAGCCCGTGTCCGAGCCAGCGGATCTCCCACGGGGCGAGCGCCCCGAGCACGCCGGTGACGGCCGCCAATGCGACGAACCCGACCGCCGGGCCGCGAACCTCCTCGAGACGGCCGAGCAGCGAGCGGGCACGACCGAGAAACACGGTGCCGTACAACTTCGCGAAGGCGAGGAGACCGAGGCCCGCCGTGAGGGCGAGCAGCGCTGCGCCGAGTGCGAGCAGCAGCCGGGCGACGGTGTTGTCCAGCCGGAAAGCCTGAAGCAGCGCTTCGAGCGTGAACCACTCGCTGACGAAGCCGGCGAAAGGCGGGAGCGCGGCGAGCGTGAAGACGGCGACGCCGAAGCCGACGGCGGTACGAGGCAGCGGTCGTGCGAGGCCGCCGAGGGGCGCCAACTCGCTGGTTCCGGCCGAAGAGCGGACACGCTCCGCACCGAGGAAGGCGAGCGTCTTCGCGAGCGCGTGCATGATCACGTGCAGCGTCGCCGCGAGCAGGCCCACCGCTTCGAGCCTCGGCTCGCCGGAGGCGCGTCCGACAATCGCGACACCGAATCCGAGCAGGACGATCCCGGCGTGCTCGACGCTCGAGAAGCCGAGGAAGCGCTTCAGCTCGTCTTGCCCGATCGCATAGAGGATGCCGACGAGCCCGCCGACCGCCCCGAGCATCAGTACGAGCTCCCCTTGCCAGAGCTCGTCGGCCCGGAGCACGCCGAAGGCGAGCCGCCAGAGGCCGTAGAAGCCGGCGTTGAGCGCGAGCGAGGCCATCGCGGCGAGAGCGCCCGGGGTCGCCGCATAGCCGAGCGGGAGCGGCCCTTGGAAGGGCAGGAGCCCGACCTTCGTCCCGAAGCCGACGAGCAGCAGGACGAAGACCGCCGCCTGGACGCCGCTGTCGAGGCGTCCTGCCCCGGCGGCCCAGGCGGAGAACTCGAAGCTGTGGGTGTTCGCGTAGAGCAGCGCGAAGGCGGCGAGGAGGGCGCCGCCGCCGATCTTGCTCATCGCGCCGCCGAAGTAGGCGGCGAGCAACGTGCCGGGGCGCTCGCGGTCGAGCCCGGCCAGCAGGTAGAGGGCGAGCGTCACGATCTCCCAGGCGAGGAGGAAGACGAAGCCCTGGTTCACGCCGACGACGGTGACGAGCGCGAGGGCGAGCAGCCCGTTCAGGGCGGCGGCGACACGTCCGGGCGGCCGCTCGACGAGAACGAGTGCGACCGCCGCTCCGGCGAAGCCGATGACCGCGAAGAAGATCCCGGCCAGGCCGTCGGACACGAACGCGGCAGGCCCGAAGCCGAGCCAGGAGCCGATGTCGACCCGCGCGTGCGACCAGCCTGCCGCGCTCGCCAGGCCGACCGCGCCGACGAGGAGCAATCCGGTCGCGGTCGCGGCGGCGCCGAGCCGCGGGCGCGCGAGCCCCAGCGGCACCCCCACGGCGAGCGCGACGACCGCCGTAAGGAAGAGATCGCTCATCGTCCGTCCTCCGTGACGACTCCGGCTGCCAGCAGCAGCCCGTGCAGCAACGCGATCGGACTCGGCGGCGAGCCGGGGACGTAGACGTCGACCGGCAAGATCTGGTCGACGCCGCCGGCGGTCTCACCGGTCGCGGCTGCGAAGCCTCCCGAGCAGGCGTCGGTCCCCGCGGCGACGACCGCCTTCGGCTCCGGCATCACCTCGTAGGCGCGCTCGAGCGGCTTCTCCATCGAGCGGGTGACGCCGCCGGTGACGAGCAGCACGTCCGCGTGGCGCGGCGAGAGCGTGAAGTAGAGGCCGAGCCGCTGCATGTCGTAGTACGGGTTCGTCAGCGCGGAGATCTCCCACTCCTCGGCGCCGTCGGATCCGGCGTCGACATGGCGAATGTGGATCGAGCGGCGAAGCGGCCGTGCCTGGACGCCGAGCGGCACTCGCACGGCCTCGAGCTGACGCTCGACGGACGCGCCGACGACGACCCCGGCTCGCCGCCGGCTCGCGGTCTCGTATGCCGACGAAAACCGGAAGCGCTCCGGGGCGGCCTCGACGCAGGCGCCGCAGAGGATGCAGCGACCTCTGTCGAGCGAGACCCGGCCGGCGGAGACGCGGATCGCCGAGGTCGGACAGATCGCCTCGAGCGCCTCACTCGCCTCATCGCTCTCGACGACCTCGACACGGCCGCGGAAGCCGTCGAGCTCGGGCTCGCCAGCTCGCGGGTAGCGGCTCGTGACGACCCCCTTCCGCAGTCCGCGGACGATCCACTCGAGCATCAGCGATCCGCTCCTGCCGCGGTGAGCCCGAAGCTGTGCTCGATGAACGAGAAGTCGGTGAGGACGTCGCCGCGGAAGCTCGCGACGAAGAGCGGCCAGTTGTGCAGCGACGGCGACGAGACGTGCGCACGCCGGATCCTGCCCCCGGCGATCTCGACCCAGTAGACGAGCTCTCCCTGCGGCGCCTCCGCCCACCCGAAGGCGCCACCCTCGCCGCCGGGAAGGTCGACGCGCATCGACGAGGCATCGCCGATGCGCTGCAGCCGGTCGAGCGCCTGCCGGATCAGGTGCAGGCTCTCGCGGATCTCGCCGAACCGCACCTCGAGCCGCGCCATCGCGTCGCCGCTTTCGGCGGTGACGACGTCGAAGCCGAGCCTCGTGTAGGCGGCGTAGGGGCGCTCGAAGCGGGCGTCCGTCGAGAGCCCGACGGCGCGCGCGACCGGGCCGACGCCACCGAGCGCCTCGACCGTCGCCCGGTCGAGCCGGCCGCTGCCGATGAGTCGATCGGTGAAGGACGACGTCCGGAGCAGCAGACGGCGGTCGCGGACGAGCTCGCGCTCGAAGCTGCCGAGCCAGTCGCGCAGTTCGTCCGTGCCGAGCAGTGGCTGGAACGCGATCCCCCCTGGCACGACGACGCCTCGGCCGAAGCGGCTTCCGCAGAGCCGCGCGCGCAGCCGCATCACGTCCTCCTTGAGGATCCCGAAGCGGGCGACGCCGACGGCGAGCGCCGCGTCCTCGGCCAGCTTCATCGCGACGTCGAGGTGGTTTACGACGCGCTCGAGCTCGGCGTGGACGATCCGCCAGAGATGAGCCTGCTCGGGCGGCTCGACCGCAAGCGCCGCCTCCACGGCTTGGCTGAACGCCGTCGCGTGCGCGACCGCAGCGATGCCGGCGATCCGCTCGGAGAGCAACGCGCCCTGTGCGGGCTCGAGTCCGGCGAGGCGCGCTTCGAGCCTCCGGTGCTTGAAGTACGGTCGAGTCTCGAGCGCGAGCACGTCCTCGCCGCCGGTCTCGACGACGTGCTGGACCGCCTCGAAGATCCCGGAGCGGATCGGCCCGTAGGGAATGATGAACGTCTCGCCGCCGACGATCCGCTGCTCGAGCTCGTCGGGGTCGGGTCGCAGCACCGGCCGCAGATTGGGATGACCGAGCGGCGTCAGACCCTCGCGGTCGTGCAGCTCCCGCTCGGCGAGCGCGGCCGCGGGCAGGTGAAGGCTGAGCGCCGGATAGGCGGCGCCGTCCTCGGTCAGCGGCGCCCGGAGAGCTGCGAGCTGCCCGCGGAAGGCGAACGCCGCCACGAGCGAGCGTTCCGGAACGTCGGCGACGAAGACGCTGACGAACCGGGCCCCTTCGGCGGCCAGCAGCGAGGCGGCGCGATCGACCGCGCTCACCGGCAGCCTGAGCACGGTCGTGCCGGCCGGACCGGGCTCGATCGCACCGCGAAAGCGGCCCTCGAGGAAACGCTGCGCGTGGTCGGCTGCAGCGCGCTCGAGCCTCATTTCGCCGCCCCCGGCATGAGGAGCGAGGTCGCAGAGTCGAGAAGCTCTTTGAGGTCGCCGGGTACGTGGAGACCGAGACCGACGACGACGACGAGGCACGCGCCCATGGCACCGACGATCCACCAGCTCGTCTCGCCGCGGGGCGCCCCGGCGTCGGCGGGCGTCAGCACCATACGGCCCGCGTGCCAGACGATCCCGAGGAAAGCGACGTTAACGAAGACGACGAGCAGCGCGACGAAGATGTAGGCCGGACGGGTGAAGCCACCGCTGACGATCTGGAACTCGCTGCGGAAGATGCCCGACAGCGGCAGACCCGACAGGGCGAGCGCAGCGGCGAGAAACATCGGCCCACTCGCCGGCAGCACGGTCGCCGCGCCTCGAACGCGGTCGATCTGCTTCGTGTCGTAGCGGCGGAGAATCGAGCCCGCGCCGAAGAAGGCGAGGCTCTTCGTCGCCGCGTGGTTGAGGACGTGCAGGAGCGCTCCCGCGACCGCGATCTGCACGCCGAACCCGATCCCGAGTGCGATCACGCCCATGTGCTCGATCGACGAGTACGCGAGCAGCCGCTTGTAGCTCTCCTGACGGAGCACGAAGAGAGCGGCGAGCGCGAGCGAGACGACGCCGAACACGAGCAGCACTTTCTGCGGGAAGTCCGGGCCTGCGGCAGCGGCCGTCACCTGGAAGAAGCGCAAGATGGCGTAGAACGCGTTGACGAGTAGTGCGCCGGAGAGCATCGCCGAGATCGAGCTCGGCGCCTCGCTGTGCGCGTCCGGAAGCCAGGTGTGCATCGGGACGAGTCCGGCCTTCGTGCCGAAACCGACCGTCGCGAGCAGGAATGCAAGCTCGACCGGAGCGACCGGGAGCGCATGCGCCGCGGCGAGGACTGTTGCGAAGCGCGGCAGGTACGCATTGCCCAGCACGCTCGTGCCCGCCGCGTACAGGAAGACGATCGCGAGCAACGCGAGCCCGAGCCCGACCGAGGCGATCACGATGTACTTCCACGCCGCCTCCAGAGCGGCCTCGGTGCGGTCGAGCGCCACCAGCAGCACAGAGACGATCGTCGTGAGCTCGACCGCGATCCACAGCGTCGCGAAGTCGTTCATCAGCGGGACCATGAGCATCGTCCAGCCGAACAAGTTGAGCAGCGCGAAGTAGCGGCGCGCGAACGCGGGATAGTTGCGCCGGCGCTCGTCTGCCCGGAGGTATCCGATCGAGAAGACGGCGGCGACCGCATAGAGGAACCCGGTCGCCAGCAGGAAGACGGCTCCGAGCGCGTCGAGATGAAGCCATGCGCCGGCGCTTGTCAGCGTCGAGCCGTGCCGTACGGAGACTGCGGCAGCGACAGCGAGCGCGAGCGTGGCGAGCGCAGCAGCGACCGTGACCGCCTCTGCGAGAAGCGCCCGCCCGACGAGGCTTACGGCGCTTGCCGCGAGCGGGACAACCAAGAGAGCGATGAGCAGCCAGGCCATCTCAGCCGCGCAGTCTCTGGAGGATGTCCGTGGTGACGGCGGTCCGCTGCAGACCGAAGTACTGGACGAGCACGACGAACACGAGCACCCCGACGAGGACGTCGAACAGGAGCAGGAGCGCGAGGATCAGCGGCAGGCTCGGCGCGATGACCAGGCTCGCCAAGGTGACTCCGTTCTCGAGCGCGAGAAAGCCGAGCAGCTGCGACGGCGCGAACGGGCGAACGATCATCAGCAGGAACGCGACGAGCACGACTGCAACCGCCACGGCAAGCGCCGACACCGGCAGCGTTCCGGAGACGTGGACCTTCAGCTGCGAGAGCATGAGAAACGCAAAGGCGGCGAGCGCCATCCCGAGCAGCACAGCGGACGGCGCGCGTATGACCGACGGCACCCGGAGATCAACGTCGAGCGTGCGCAGGATGAAGGCGATCCCGAGCGGAACGACGAGCGCCTTGAACCCGATCGTGACCGCGCCCAGCGCGTAGAGATCGCCGTTGCCGGAGCTTGCGGCGGCGGCGAAGGCGAGAGCACCCACCGCTGCCGACGCGAACGCGTACAGGCTCAGCTGCTCCCAGACGCCTTGCGAGCGCAGCATCCCGAACTCGAGCAGGAGCACGGTGACGGCGACAACGCTCGCGAACGCTCCGAACACGGTGAGCCGGCCGCCGAACTCGTGCTGAAACACGAAGGTGATCACCGCGAGCACCGCGAGCAGGAAGCTCGCGACGGTGAACTCCGGAATCTTGTAGAGGCGGAGCTTCGCGAACGAGGACTCGATCGCGACGACGATCAGTCCGATCCCGAGCGCCTTAACGAGTAGCAGACCGATTGCGAGGAGGACGTGATCGAGACGCGGGTCGGCGGCGAGTCCCCACGGCGCGACGAACACGTTTGCGAAGATCACGTAGAGGATCAGTTGCTTCATCGACGATCCCCACTTGAGCAGCGCGAAACCCGGCCCCGAATGCTCGATCACGCGCGCCTCCTCGATCATCCCGAACTCGAGCGTCGAGCCGTGGTTCTCGAGCGGGATCCGCCCGGTCTCGGCGACCACGACCATGAAAAACGCGACGGCCGCCAGCAGGTGCGACGGACGGAGCACCTCGACCGCGGACCCCTTCAACGTGGCCACGAGAGCGTAGGGCAGATCCGTGCGCGTGATCAGCGCGACGGTGAAGATCACCATGATCACCGTCGGCTCTGCCAGCGCGCCGAAGCTGCGCATACGGCTCGAGCCGAGCTGCGCGTACGGGCTGCCGCTGTCGATGGCGGCCAGCGAGACGGCGAAACTCGCGAGCCCGAGGATGAAGCCCCCGCCGAGGATGTCGCCCATGTAGCCGAGCTGCAGCGGGAAGGTCGTCAACACGGGAATCAGCAGCGGCACCGTCAGATAGGCCGCGAACGCGACATAGGGCGCGGCACGGAAGACCGGCCCCGCGCCCTCGGGCAGAACGGTCTCCTTGCGAAAGAGCTTCGCGATGTCGAAGTACGGCTGGAGCACCCGCGGACCACGCCGTTGCTGCACGATCGCCTCGAGGCGCGCGATCACCCCGGTCACGAGCGGCCCGAACACGAGGACCGTGCCGACCTGGAGCACCTGGATCAGCCACTCGTTCAGTCGAGGCATGTCGCTCGCAACGGCTCCTTTCGTCCTGCGTCGTGCGAATCGGCGCGGGTAGAAGCCATCAGCCGTTGGGAGGCGGTTCGAGAGCCGGAGCTCTCTCCCAGAGCTTCATCTGGGATCGGGAACGGTACCGAACCGCCCGGATCGAGCGCTACCCCTTTTGAGCTGTCCGACGCTAGAGTTGCCGCGGAGGCGATGAAGCCCGCCCGAACCGCCGCGAGGCCGATGGCTTCTACCAAAATCGACGATCGACGAGGTGGTAGATGCCGAGGCCGGCCGCACATCGCAGCAGGGGAACCCGATGAGCGCACAACCGCCCGTCGTGTTCGTCGAGATCCCGCAGGGGAGCCGCAACAAGTACGAATACGACCCCGAGCGAGGCGTAATCCGGCTCGACCGCCACCTGTTCAGCTCCGTCGTCTACCCGGCCGACTACGGCTTCCTCGAGGAGACGCTCACCGAGAGCGGCCACCAGCTGGACGCACTCGTGCTCGTCAACGAGCCGACATTCCCCGGCTGCCGTATCGACGTCCGCGCCGTCGGCCTCTTCCAGATGCGAGACGAAGCGGGAATCGACGACAAGATCCTCTGCGTGCCGCTCGCCGATCCCGAGTGGCGCGACGTGCACGAGCTCGAGGACATCTCCCAACGGGTGCGCGACGAGATCGCACACTTCTTCGCGGTCTATACCGAACTGGAGCCCGACCGCATCGTGGCGATCGAGGGCTGGGCCGGACGGATCGAGGCCGAACGCGAGGTCGAGGAGGCCGTCAAGCGGTACGGGGAGGCGGACAGATGAGTCCGATCACGACGGCCCGGCTCGGTCGGCGCGGAGGAGTAGTTCAGCCGCGGTTCGCCCCTGGTGGCGGGTCGCCGACGTAGAGGC
>Ga0335081_10005292_pt1 | contig 20416 bp, 16 predicted proteins | sample Lox_Sample_35_FD_206713 | JGI IMG/M metagenome (GOLD analysis project Ga0335081, IMG submission 206713) | Soil microbial communities from Loxahatchee National Wildlife Refuge, Florida, United States - Lox_Sample_3.5 | ecosystem: Environmental > Terrestrial > Soil > Wetlands | place: USA... | reverse complement strand
ACGGGATTTGCCGATATCGTGATGGTGGGCGGCATGGAACACATGACGCGTGTTCCCATGGGTGGAGTCCTATTGGAGAAAGGGGCCATTTCTCCGAACATGCGTCTTTTTACGGATCAGGCCTACAAACACTGGGATATGATGACGACCACCAATATGGGGCTCACTGCGGAGAAACTTTTCACCCTAAGGGATTTTACCAAAGAAGATATGGATCGCTGGGGAACGCGCGCCCATCAATTGGCCTCCAAAGCTCAGAAAGAAGGATTTTTCAAGGACGAGATCCTTCCTATCGAGGCTGAGCAGGCAGACGGAAAGATGATGGTCGTTGACCGTGACCAGGCGGTCAGGGATGATGCCACGCTGGAGGGTATGAGAGACCTCAAGCCGGCCTTTAAACCCGACGGGGTCATCACGGCCGGGAACTCATCGCCCTTGAACGCTGCGGCAACCTCCATGATCCTGATGTCCAAGGAAACTGCCAAGAAGAAGGGGATTCAGCCCATGGCGACCGTCCGCTCCATGGGATTTGCCGGAGTGGATCCCACCATCATGGGAGTGGGTCCTGTGCCCGCCAGCCGCATGGCCTTAGAAAAGATCGGCTTGCAGGCAAAAGACATCGATTACTGGGAAATCAATGAGGCATTTGCCATCGTGGCCCTGAACTGTATCAAAGAGCTCGGTCTCGATCCGGACCGGGTGAATGTGATGGGAGGAGGCACAGCCATCGGCCATCCTTTGGGAGCAACCGGGGTCCGTCTGGTAGGCACCCTTGCCCGAATCTTAAAAGTGAAGGGTGGACGCTACGGCCTGGCCAACGCCTGTGTTGGCGGCGGTCAGGGGGTGGCCACGATCATCGAGAGAGAGTCATAGCCGTTGGCCGTCCAAACTTACTGACCGTCAAAAACATTAAATTCCCCTCCCTTCTAATGCCTGTCTACTGGTAGGCAGGGAGGGGAATTTGCTTAACAGAACGGAAGACCTGCCGGTCAAAGGACGATTCGAAGTAAAATCTGTGGAGGAAAAAACCAAGTTGGAGAATAGGGGACTTCAGGCACTTGAATCTCGCGTCATCCAGAAAGATCTCTGCACCTCGTGCGGAGCATGCCTCTCCCTGTGCCCCTATCTTCAATCCTGGCAAGGACGATTGGTGAAATTAGACAATTGCGATCTCGCCGAGGGGCGCTGTTTTGCCCATTGTCCCCGCACTCACGTGGACCTGGAGACCATCCATCAGGAGGTCTTTGGACAAAAGTATCTTGATGTCGAGATCGGGCTGTTTAAACAAGTCAAGATGGTGCGTGCTTCATCTCCTGACTTCCGAAAGAAAAGCCAAACCTCCGGAGTTGTCTCCGCCCTGATGGAGTTTGCCTTAAGACAGGGATTCATCCATGGGGCCGTTCTGACCCACCGGAGTGCCGATCATCTTCCTCACGGAAGGGTGATCCGCCGTGCCGAGGAGATTCTTTCCTGCGCTGGCTCCAGCTATGTGGCTGGCCCGACCCTTCAAGCGCTGAATCAGGGCCCTTGGGAGGACACGGAGCGGATCGGCGTGGTGGGAACGCCTTGTCAAGTTATCGCCACCCGAAAGATGCGTCTTTCGTCTCTCAAGAAATCCGCTTTCATGGATCGGGTAACGCTCGTCGTCGGGCTCTTCTGTACCTGGGCCCTGACCTATGAACCCTTCATGAACTATCTGAAAACCCGGGTGAATGGCGCACGGATCCAGAAGCTTGATATCACTCCGCCGCCCGAGAGGCTCCTGAAAGTGATTGCAGACGACGGCCATAGCTGGGATGTCCCGATAGATGAGATTCGCGCCTTTATTCGGAAGACCTGCGGAATCTGTCTCGATATGACCTCCGAGTTGTCGGATCTTTCTGTGGGAACAGTAGAGGGGATTCAGGGATGGAATACGGTGATCACGCGATCCGGTTTAGGAGAGGAGATATTGAGCCGGGCAGAGGCCGCAGGGGTAGTGGAGAGCCGACCCTTACCGGAAGAAAATCTCAAACACCTGAAAGAGGCCTCCCTGTTGAAGAAACGAAAGGCCCTGTTGACATTGAAAGAACGTGGAGAATTGGAGGATGGCTATATCATCCTTTCGCGTGAATTGATCACACGAATCCTTTCAGAGGCGCAAGAGTCATGAGTGTTCTCTCCATAGATTCCCCCGGAAAAAAGACGCTTTTCATGGGGAACGAAGCCATTGCAAGAGGAGCGATTGAGGCCGGAGTTCAGGTGTGCGCAGCCTACCCCGGGAATCCTTCTTCTGAGATCATAGGGTCTCTATCTCAAGTCGCCGGAGAATTGGGACTTTATGTGGAGTGGTCCGTCAACGAGAAAGTGGCATTAGAAGTAGCGACCGCCGCCTCTTTTGCCGGGCTCAGGGGCTTGACCGCAATGAAGCAGAATGGACTCAATGTGGCTTCAGACTTTCTCTTCAATCTCAACCTCTCTGGAAGCAAAGGGGGACTGGTGATCGTGGTCTGCGATGATCCCTCAGCCCTCTCATCTACCAATGAAGAGGATTCCCGGCTTTACGCCAAGATGAGCGACCTCCCTCTTCTGGAGCCTTCCACTGTTCAAGAAGCCAAGGAGATGACCCAATGGGCCTTCGATCTCTCCGAAGAGCTCGGACTTCCCTGTTTGATCCGAAGCGTTACGCGCCTTTCCCATGCAAGAGGCAACGCGGAGCTCGGTTGTCTTCCGAAGGATCGACCTACGCCCCGTTTCGATACTTCCCATCCCATCATCCCGCAGCCTGTCCTGGTCACCCACAAAGCCCTTCACGACAAAATCAAGCGATGCGAGGAGCACTTCGAAGAATCCGCTTTCAACTTCTACCGCGGCCCGGGGAAGCCGGAGCTTCTGGCGGTCACCTGTGGCCCGGGATGGATGTATGCCCTGGAGGCACTCTCGAACATGGGCGTGGAGGACCGGGCGGGGATCGTGAAGCTCGGGACCACCTGGCCACTCCCGAAATCTTTTCTTATGAAGCACCTGAAGAAGGCGGACCGGATCCTCTTTGTCGAAGAGGTGGATCCCTTTCTGGAGAATAACATCAAGGAGTTCTGCGCCGAGAGGGTTGCCGAGCTGGGAGCGAAGACCTTTTTGGGCAAGGCATCGGAGAACCTGCCCGATACTGGCGAGATCAACCCCGACATCGTCACACGAGCGATCCAGCAAGTCCTCAGGGTGCCCTATGAGCCCCGACCCTCGCAATACGCCCAAGAAGCTGCGGAAGCAGCTTCTCTTTTCGCACCTGCGAGGGAAATAGGTTTCTGCGCGGGCTGTCCCCATCGTGCAACGTACTGGTCTCTCAAAAACGCGCTGGCAATCGACGGCCGGGATGGCATCGTGCTCGGAGATATCGGATGCTACACGATCGGGGTCCGGCCGGCGGGTTTCTCGCAGGTCAAGACATGTCACGCGATGGGATCCGGCGCCGGGCTGGCCAATGGGTTCGGCCAGCTTGGAAGGTTCGGCCTCAATCAGCCTGTCTTAACGGTCTGCGGGGACTCTACGTTTTACCATGCAGCCATCCCAGCTCTTGTCAACGCCCGGTATAATCGGTCTAATTTCCTGATGCTCATCCTGGATAACAGTGCTACTGCAATGACCGGGTTTCAGCCTCATCCCGGGACAGGCCGAACAGCGATGGGTCCCGAAGCCCCGGTTGTAGACATTGAAGCGCTCTGCAAGGCCCTGGGCGCACGGGTGCTGGTGAAGAACCCCTTTGACGTACAGGAGACCATGGAAGCTATGTATGGGCTTCTTCAAGATCGAGAAGGCATCAAGGTCCTTATCCTGAGACAGGAGTGCGCCCTGGTTCGGGCGAAACGACAGAAGGCTTTGTACGAAGTCCGAGTGGATCAAGAGCGATGCATTGGCCAAGCTTGCGGGTGTAACCGGCGATGCACGCGGATATTCAAGTGCCCGGGATTGGCCTGGGATCCGGCCACCGGAAAAGCTCGGATTGACGAGGCTATCTGCACCGGGTGCGGCGTCTGTGCAGATATTTGCCCTCAATCAGCTATTTCAAAGGAGATCGTCTAAGTGGCCTTTGATAAAGACCCGTGGAACATCATCATCACCGGAGTCGGCGGGCAGGGCAATGTGCTGGCTTCTCAGATCCTTGGCCAGATGCTTGTCCAGCAGGGCTATATCATCACCATCGGCGAAACTTACGGAGCTTCCCAAAGAGGGGGCTCGGTGATGAGCCATATACGGGTCTCCCGAAGAGGGCAATATTCTCCTCTCATTCCTGAGGGCAAGTGCGACCTTGTTCTGGGGTTGGAGCCGGTTGAGGCGTTAAGGGTTCTGGTGAACTACGGAAACCCCGGAGTGATCATGCTCATCAATACCCGTCCCATTTATCCTATCGATGTCATCGCCGGCAATGCCGCCTATCCGGAATTGTCTGTTGTGCTGGGAAAGATTCGGAGCCTGAGTCGTGGGGTCTGGACGCTCAATGCCACGGAGATCGGTCTGGAGTTAGGTGATCCCATCTTCTCTAACATTGTGATGCTTGGAGCCCTTTCAGCTCTGGACCTTCTCCCTCTGCATCGGGAGGGATTCCAAGACGTTATTCAGGAGATGTTCCCTTCGCATAAGTTGCATCTGAACATGAATGCCTTTGACAGAGGAAGAGAGGCAGTCCGCGAATTTCCTCCCTAATCCAGTCCGGATGCGTATTCTTGTAACCAGCTGGATTCTTTAGAATAAGAAGTATTACCGACTCACCTTCAAACCGATGCTTCACACTTCGTCAGATAGGACCTTCAAAAAAATCCAGAAAACTATTGACAAACCTTTAGTGAAATACTAAAAAAAGCAAAAAAGAAGGGAGGTTTCTTAGATGGACAGGCTCAACAAAGGAATTCTCATATTGGCGATGGCCCTTTTATTCGCAGGGTTATCCTCGGCAACCGCCTTTTCACAGGAGATTAGGATCGGCGTGATCGGCCCGATGAAATTCATCCAAGGCAGGAGCCATTGGAACGGGGCGGTGATGGCTGCCGAGCAGATTAATGCCAAAGGAGGCATTCAGGTTGGCGACAAGAAGATGAAAATCGCTCTCATTCAGGCAGACTCCAATGAATTCCTCAGCATCACGGATGCCACCAATGCCATGGAGCGGCTTATCACAAAGGACAAGGTCAATTTTGTCGTCGGCGGTTTTAGGACCGAGGCTGTCTTGGCCATGCAGGACATCGCCATGGAGCATAAAAAGATCTTTATCGGCTGTGGGGCTGCTCATAACGAGCTCTGCGAGCGTGTGGCAAAGAACTACAACACTTACAAGTATTGGTTCCGAATGACCCCTTTCAATTCGACGTTCCTTGTCAAAGCAGCCTTCATCCATTTGGGCACAGTCGCAGCCGTAATGAAGCAATCCTTAAACATTCCCGTGATCAAAGTTGCCATCGTTGTAGAAAAGGCCATGTGGGCTGATCCGATGGTTCCGGCGGCCGAAGGCGTCATCCCTAAGATGGGTATGGAGGTGGCAGGCGTTTGGAGACCGTCTCCGGTGGCCACGGATGTCACAGCCGAATTGTCCGCCATCCAGCGCTCAGGCGCCCATATCCTTTTCACGATCTTTTCCTCCTCGGTAGGGATTCCCTTTGCCAGACAGGCAGGCGAGCTCAAGGTCCCGGCCGTTCAGGTTGGCATCAATGTGGAGGCCCAGAAGGATGGCTTCTGGCAGGCTACCCAGGGGAATGCTAACTATGTTATTACTTCGTGTACTTATGCACGCGGGGTCGAGTTTAACGAGCTCACAAAGCCTTTTGTTGACGGCTATGTGAAAAGGTTCGGCGAGACGCCAACCTACACGGCGGGTACCTACGAGGCTGTCCTCTGCGCGCTTGCGCAGACCATCGAGCAGGTTGGAACTCTCGATCCTGACAAGATTGTCTCCGCCTTGGAGGAGCGTGTGTACAAGACCCCGCCCAGCGTAATAAAATATATGAAGGATGCTGAAGGCCGACCTCTGCATGATATCACCTTCGGACCGGGGTACGCGACCGGCCTTGCAGGTCAATGGCAGGATGGCAAGCTCGTGGGTGTTTGGCCCAATAAGTGGAAGGCAACTCCAGAGGCACCAGAGGTGACTTACAAAGGAATCGTTCCAATAAAGCTACCACCCTGGATGATCGAGAAGTATAAGAAATAAGGGATGTGAAATTCGTACGATGAACGATGAATAACGGACAATGAACTGTTCATCGTTCATCGTCCTTAAGTTCGGACACGTTTGACGGACACAGACATGTTGTTTCTTAAACAATGAGGTGATATGGGTCTCTTGATAGACATCGTCATTGGCGGTCTCATTAGCGGAAGCATGTACGCCCTTCTCGCCATCGGGTTTTCTCTTATCTTCGGTGTCGCGCGCATCGTAAACATAGCCCACACTGCCTTCTATATGTTGGCCGCTTATTGCATCTACGTCGTGACCCAACTGATGGGCCTGCACCCCGTTTGGGGCATGCTGGCGGCTGTCATTCTGGTCAGCCTGCTGGGCATGGTTTGTTACAAGATCTTCATAAATCCCATCCGAGAACATGAGGGGGCAGTGTTGATCGCCACCATCGCCCTCGCGATGATCTTCCAGGAAATCATGTCTCTGATATTTACGGGCACCTATTTGAGTGTTCCCGCACTCATCGGCGGCTATTTTAAGCTCTTGGGTGTGAAGGTTTTTTATCAACAGCTCCTGACGTTCTGCGCAGCCCTGCTCGTGATGGCAGTGTTGTGGGTTCTTCTGATGAAGACCAATCTGGGTTTGGCCATCCGATCCACAGCTCAGGACAGGGAAGTGGCCAACCTCATGGGGATCAACGAGGCTCAGGTGGCCATGATGACCATGGGTCTCTCCGTTGGGTTAGCTGCCTTCACAGGCGCTGTGGTCGTGCCCCTCACCATACTTGAGCCGCAAATGTGGCTGCACCCGTTGATCATGATGATGGCAGTCGTCGTATTGGGTGGGCTGGGTAGTCTCAAGGGCAGCTTCATAGGAGCGTACATCCTCGGCTTCGCAGAAGCATTGGTAGTCTTTCTTGCTCCCATGGGTGCCTACTTGAAGGGGTCCGTGGCCCTCTCGATCATGATCTTAGTTTTGCTCATACGGCCGGAAGGCCTCTTCGGTGTGTCCTTCGAGGAAGAAAGGTAGGCCCCGCTAGAAGGTATTCGCTCTTTTCTAACGGCAGGGTTTACACGGGCCTCAAGCCCGTGCCATTTACACTAAGGTAAGTATTATTTTCATTCCCGCTACAAAGCCGAGTTTCCTAACGGGGTAGAGATGGGCCTCATTCTATTTTACCTGGGAAAACTGTTTACCATCATCAAGAACGAAGTGCTTGTACTTCCATCCCGCGTCGTTGTCGGGCTCTTTTTTCTCTTTATGCTTCTCTTACCATTGCTTACCAAGGATATTTACCTTCTGCGTATCTTTACTCTCGCCAGTATCTTTGCTATATTGGCTGCGAGCTGGGACCTGCTTTCCGGTTTTACCGGCCAAATGAATTTTGGGCACGCCCTCTTTTTCGGGGTTGGAGCCTACGGAGCAGCTTTGCTCAATCTCCGCGCAGAAATCCCCCCCTGGGGCAGTATCCCTCTTGGCGCGCTATGCGCGGTTCTATCAGGCTTGATCATAGGGATACCATGCCTCAGGCTCAGAGGTACGTATCTCGCCCTAACCACCCTCGCCTTTCCCATCATTCTGATGGGGCTCGTGTTTGCCTTTCCCAACCTCACGGGTGGAGAACTGGGCATCTCAGGGATTGCTCGGCTGACACAGTCTCGGGTCGGTGATTACTATACCGTCGTCGTCCTGATGCTCGGCCTGTGCACGATTATGTGGAAGATCACCGACTCCAATACCGGGATTATATTCCATGCCATTCGGGAGGATGAACTGGCTGTCAGGGCTTCCGGCGTCAGCACCACACGCTATAAACTTTTGGCCTTTTGCCTTAGCGGCTTTTTTGCCGGGATCTCCGGCGGGCTCTATGCCCATTTCATGAGGATCGCAGGACCTTCCACCCTTGAAGTTTCCTTGTCCTTTACGGTCGTCATCTGGGCCGTCTTCGGAGGGGTTGTGACCATCTATGGACCCATCGGGGCAGTATTCGTCCTTTTCCCCTTGCTGGAGTTTTTGCGCGTCGTGCAAAACTATCGAACATTGATATTCGCAGTTGTGGTGTTGCTGATTCTTCTCTATATGCCGGATGGGCTTTTTGCTTGGCTTCGGGATAAGATAGAAAAAGAATGTCCCCGATGCAAAATCAGAAATGTCGCCACGCGTCATACGTGCCGCGTGTGTACAGCGCCGTTGGACTAATATAATAGATAAAGTGAGGAAATGGAAATGAACGCAAAGGAAATTTACGCTTCGAAACCCTGGTTAAAATACTATCCAGAGGGTGTCCCTGAAACCGTGGACGCTCCGAACGTATCTGTCCCCGACCTCTTCAATCAAGTCGTGGAAAAATACGGCAAGAAAACGGCCTTGATTTTCTACGGGAAAGAGGTCGGTTATACAAGGCTGAAAGAACTCGTCGACCGTTTTGCCACAGCCCTGGCAGATTTAGGAGTGAAGAAAGGGGATACAGTGGCCCTCTACCTTCTGAATTGCCCGCAGTATGTCATTGCCTACTTTGCGGCCTTGAGAATCGGCGCGAAGGTGACCCCCATCAGCCCTGTTTACACCAGCCACGAAATTAGACATCAGCTTCAGGACAGCGATGCGACGACGATGATCTGCCAGGACATTCTCTATGATAATGTGGAGAAAACCGGCATCGCCTTGAAGCATATCATCCTCACCAGTATTCTTGAATACTTGCCCACGTTCAAAAAACTCTTAGGTAAAGGAACCCTGGGAAAGGACTATTCGGAACTGCAGGTGCCCACCCCCGAGCACCGAGCACAGGCCGGTCTCCTTGATTTTCAAGAGCTCATCAAGAAGTATCCGCCCACCCCCCCCCAGGTAAGCATCAACCCGAAAAAGGACATCGCCATCCTTCCTTACACAGGCGGCACCACGGGGCTTCCCAAAGCAGCTGTCCTTAACCACTTCAACATGGTGGCCTTACAGGCCCAGGCAAAAGCGTTCTGGCCCTTCCTTGAAGAAGGCAAAGAAACGGTTATGGCCTTTTTGCCCTTTTTCCATATCTATGGTCAGGTGGTCGTGATGCTCAACGGCCTCTGCCAGGGCTTCACCCTGGTTCTCTTTACCACACCTGACATCGATGATATCCTATCGGCCATGGAAAGATACAAGGCATCCACATTTAATGGTGTCCCCACCATGTTCGAATATCTCAAGGAATATGAAAAAACAGACAGGGTCAATTGGAAGAAGCTTAAGTTGGTCGCCTGTGGTGCGGATACCCTTCATGAATCGACCATTGAAGCATGGGAGAGAAGAACGGGGTCGCAGATTTATGAAGGGTATGGGATGACCGAAACCACTAGCCTTAGCCATGGCAACCCTCATCTCAGACCCAAAAGGGGTTCTTTCGGGATACCCATACCCGGCGTGAAAGCGGCGATTGTTGAATACGAAGGAACCAATTACCTACCCGTAGGCGAGGTTGGAGAAATGATTCTGAGCGGGCCGAACATCATGCAAGCCTATTGGAAACGGGAGGAAGAGACCCGCCAGTCGTTGATCGATATTGACGGAGAGAAATGGCTTCGGACCGGAGATATTGTCAGCATGGACGAGGAAGGTTATTTCCACTTCTTCGACCGGAAAAGGGATCTCATCAAGTACAAGGGATATTCGGTCTTCGCCAGACATGTCGAAGAGGTCCTTTACCAGCATCCTCAGATCAAGGCCGCTGGCGTCGTGGGAGTGCCCGACCCAAAGGTGGGCCATCTCATCAAGGCCTATGTGGTTCTGGAAAGCGAAGCCAGGGGCAAAATTTCTGAGGAGGAGATTATTGAGTTTTGCAAGAAGAATCTCGCCCACTACAAGGTCCCGAAGATTATTGAATTTAGGGGGGAGCTTCCGAAGACGGACGTGGGAAAAGTTTCACGCAGGGAGCTGAGAGAAGAGAGCGAAGGCTGATATGGCACCATCCTTCCTTGAAATTAAAGGCCTCACCAAAACCTTCGGCGGTCTTCAGGCGGTCAACGATGTCAGCTTCTCCATGGAAAGGGATCAAATCCTGGGTCTGATCGGTCCGAACGGCGCGGGTAAGACCACCCTGCTGCGACTCATCACCGGCATCCTCAAACCCGATACCGGGAGCGTCCGTTTCATGGGAAAGGAACTCGTAGGCCGCAAGACGTGGAACATCGTCAACATGGGCATCGCGTGTACCTTCCAGAACATGAGACCCTTTCGCCGAATCCCTATCATCGCCAACGTCATGGTTTCCTGCCTGTGTCCACGCGCCATGAAAAGAGGAGAATGGGTCAAGCGGCTGGAGGCGAAGGCAATGGATGCCTTGGAATTCGCCGGCATCTCCGACATGGCACGGGAAAAAGCCTCTGTGCTTTCACAGGGTGATCTGAAAAGGCTCGAAGTGGCGCGGGCAGTGGCCACGGAGCCCGAGTTGCTCCTTTTGGATGAGCCTTTCGGGGGGCTGAGCCCTGCGGAGACGGAGCTCATGGCCAAATCCATCAAGCGCCTGCACAAGGGTGGCCGTTTCGGTCGATTGCACAGTGAAGGACCCGCCATGATCATCGTCGAACATCAGCTTCAATGGTTGATGAAGATCGTGGATCGTATCATTGTTTTGAATTTCGGGACCCTCATTGCGGACGGATCGCCCGATGAAATCACGAAGAATCCTCAAGTGATTGAGGCCTACCTTGGCGGAGGAGGTATTTAGGCGTGCTGCTTGAGGTTGCTAATCTATCGGTTTGGTATGACAAGGCTATGCTCATTAACAATTTGAGCATGGGCGTCGATACAGGTGAGTTGGTCAGCCTCGTGGGTCCCAATGGCGCCGGCAAATCAACCCTTCTAAGAGCCATCACTGGATTGGTAGCCTGGGAGAGAGAGCTGACTCGCAGGTCAACCCATGGCGAAGTTAAGCTGGAGGGGGCGGTCACTTTTGATGGGGAGCGAATCGACCAAATTCCTGCCCATGAAATCGTAAAGCGAGGCCTCATCCTTTGTCCGGAGAGACGAAGGCCATTCCGAGAGATGACGGTGATCGATAATCTAATGGTTGGATCATATCTTTCAAAGGACAAGGACGAAGTTCGGAATAATTTGGATAAAGTCTATCAACTGTTTCCGGTGTTAAAGAATCGAACAAGCCAGATCTCCGGGACGCTCTCCGGCGGGGAGCAGCAAATGCTCGCCGTCGGCAGAGCATTGATGTCTAAGCCCAAACTGTTGTGCATCGATGAGCCCTCGACGGGACTGGCCCCCATTTTACGGGCAGAGGTATTTCAGAAGATCGGAGACATCAGCAAGTTAGGTATCACCGTTTTGCTCGTCGAGCAGGATGTGAGCACGGTCTTCAAAATGGCTTCGCGCAACTATGTCCTTTCCTCCGGAAAAATTATCGCCCAAGGGTCCGCCGAGCAATTGCTTCAAGACGAGGTGGTTCGTAAAACGTACTTAGGGCTTTAGCGGGTGCGTTCGGTAGGATTACGTCTTAGATCGATTCAAGAAACCCGGAAACGTTGCTCCAAAACCCCTCTTTTATTTCATAGCCAAACGGGCCCTGCACCATATTAGGTACAGGGCGGGCTTCGTAGCCTGTGCCGCAACCTAACTCGATAACTGAAGAACGATGTGTCTGACCTGCGGTACCTCAAATCCATGGCCTGCCCGTAGTGGGCAGGCCATGCTGAATCACACTAAAATGGATACCTTCCAATCTTAATTACTGAATTTGCGACTTCCCGTCTTAAGGCAACTGTATTCACAGGGGCAAAATGAGTGAGTTTGTGGAGAGCCGATAATTGCATTCTAAGTGTATCCCCCTCAGCAATGGCGGCAAGGGCTTGCGTCGCAAAACTCTGTACCCGATCAAAGGCGTCATTGACGTGAACCTTTACGATAGTCTTCTGGAGTTCGGATTTCTCATCCGCAGACTTTTCCAATGACTTTAATGCCCGAAGCAGGCCGCTTTCCATGGCGAAGACCTGAATCGCCATGTCGCTCATCAAGCCCATGATCTCCTGCTCCTCTGCCAGCTTCATCATATACTTTTGAACCGCTGCCCCTGTGACCAGGAGAGTAATCTTTTTTGCTATCTCCACCATTTCCTTTTGCATGGTAAGCTTCCCATCATCCGTTTCAACTTTCGGCTGGAGGGTGAGGAGCTCGTTGGCAACTTTCTGCGCCGCATCGAGTACGGGAAGGCGATTCTTCATAGCCCGCTTCGTCAACATGTCCACGATCGTCAGGCGATTGATCTCATTCGTGCCTTCCCATATCCGGTTAATCCGCTCGTCCCTGTAGCCTCGCTCGACGGGATACTCATGAATATATCCATACCCTCCGTGGATCTGAACGGCTTCATCCACAATATAGCCCGCATTCTCCGAACAATAGATCTTGTTGATCGAGTCTTCAATGCTATACTCCTCAATTCCTCTTGCCATCTGGAGCCCGACATCGTCAGCCTGACGGTCGATCCGCCGGAGAATCCGATCGGTCAGACCTCCCGTCCGGTAAACCATACTCTCCATGATAAAACATCGAATCGCCATCTCTCCAATCTTCTGCTTGATCAGACCAAACTCAGCGATCGGCTTTCCGAACTGAACCCGTTGCTTTGCATACGTGACCGCTTCTTGAAGTCCGCTCTTAGCCCCTCCCAGAGAAGCAGCACCCAACTGGAAACGTGCCATATTCAGTACGTTTAAAGCCACGATATGGCCCCTCCCAATTTCGCCGACAAGATTCTCTACCGGGACTTTGACATCGCTGAAGATAACGCTCCGTGTCGAGGACCCCTTCATCCCCATCTTATTCTCTTCCTCATCCACAGAGACCCCTTCGTACTTACGCTCGACGATGAAGGAAGTGAATTTTTCTCCGTTTACCTTGGCATAGGTGACGAATGTATCGGCAAATCCGGCATTGGTGATGAATTGCTTCTGGCCATTCAGAATGTAATAATTTTTATCAGGGCTGAGGACTGCCGTAGTCTTGGCGTTCAAAGCATCCGAGCCTGCTTCGGGCTCAGTCAAGGCATAGGCCCCAATATACTCTCCCGTAGCCATCTTGGGTAGATAACGTCTCTTCTGGTCTTTGCTGCCAAAGAAGACGAGGGGAAGAGAACCAATTCCCGTGTGAGCCCCGAAGGAGGCCGAGAAGGAACCTCCTGCCGTGGCCATCTTCTCCCAAACAAGGAGAGAACTGACCTTATCCATATCCTGTCCCCCATACTCCTCAGGAATATCCGCGGAAAGGAACCCGAGCTCCCCTGCCTTCTTGAGCAGGCTTGGAACGAGCCCTTCTTTCTTTGTCTCAATATCGTCTGCCACTGGTTGAACCTCGCCTACAACAAACTCGGTAACTGCTTTCGCGACCAACCGCTGCTCTTCATTGAAGTCCTCCGGGGTGAAAACGTCCTTAGGGGAAATGGTCCCAACGAGAAACGCACCCCCCTTTACGAATTCTTCCATGTCATCCTCCTTTCCGTAATATGAACTACAAAGACAACTTCATCGACTACATTTGTTCCCAAAAAATCCAGCCACGCAGATACCAGGAGCTAGCTGCGTGTACCCATTATCAGCGAGTAAAGATCAATAGTCAAGATTAATCGTCAAGCCAATTCATGAGTTATGAATTTTATTTAATATGAGGTAATTTTCATGAATATTGTGAAAATGTACACATATTATACTTCTGATATTTGTTTTGTCAAGTGTCCGAATTTTCCACGATTTTCCACTTCCTTCCCAAGCTTTGGAGAATGAATCTCTGATCTCCAAATTCCTAATTTCATAGACCGAGGTAGCTTTAGCGGATATGCTGATTTTAATAAGGTAGTGGTTGGTATCGTTTAAGAAGGTGGAACCTTCAAAGGTTCTATCATTTTTATAACCAAGACTAAACCAGTAAATATTTCTTCCTCACTTCCTCATTATCACTCAGTTCCTGAATGCTTCCGTGATAACGGATCTGCCCATTATCGATGATATAGCCGCGGTCGCTTATTCTCAGTGTTGATCTCACATTCTGTTCAGCAATTAAGACAGTCAACCCAGCATCCCTTAACTTTCTTATCTGACCTTCGAGAGCATATACCAGGAGGGGTGCTAACCCTTCAAAAGGCTCGTCAAGGAGTATAAACTCCGGATTTCCCATCAATGCCCGAGTAATGGCTAACATCTTCTGTTCACCTCCGCTCAGGCAACCCCCTCTACGAGATTCTATACCTTTCAGGGCAGGGAACAGTTCGTAAATTCTCTTCCTAGTCCATCCCTCGCCTTCCCTTAGTTTTCTCTCGGCTATCTCTAAGTTTTCTCCCACCGTGAGGTCGGCAAAGATCCTTCTATCGTCAGGGATAAAACCTATGCCCTTTCGGGTGAGCAGGTATGGTTCAATGCCGATAATCTCCTCTCCTTTAAACCGGATGCTCCCTTGCTTCGGTGGGATGAGGCCAATGATGCTTTTCATGGTGGTGGTTTTCCCTGCGCCGTTTCGGCCCAAAAGACACACCACTTCTCTCGGATCGACCTTTAAAGAGACACCGAATAGAATATGGCTCAAACCGTAGAAGGTGTGGATTCCCTCCACCTCAAGCATCACTCACCTCCGAGGTATGCCTCCTGCACCTCTTTATTGCTTCTCACTTCTTCCAGGCTTCCCTGAATAATCGTTCGCCCGTGCTGCATCACCATGATACTTTGCGCAATGGAAAAAACAATGTCCATATCATGCTCGCAGAATAAGATGGTCAATCCTCGCATCTGTGCCAGCCTTTTTATCAGCTCTATCGTCGCCTGCGTCTCCTCAGGAGACATTCCAGCGGTCGGTTCATCGAGAATCAGTAGTTCTGGTTCATTCCCTAATGCAATGGCGATCTCCAAAATTTTCTGGTCGCCATGAGAGAGCGAACCAGCTATGCTTTTTTCTTTATCTGACAGGCCCATGCTTTCCAAGACACTTCTCGTCTCCTTGACAGCGAGGCTCTGGGCCGGCCAGAAAAGATTGGAACTCCTTCTCTGATAGGAAAGGACAGCAACTTGGACATTCTCGAAGACGGTCAGCCTGGAAAAGATGTTCACAATCTGATACGACCGGCTAATTCCTTTCTTGCAGATGTCGTAAGGGGGTAATTCGCTGATCTCTTCACCTTTAAAAACAATCCTTCCTCTATCCCGCTTCAGCGCACCGGTGATGAGGTTAAATAAGGTCGTTTTACCCGCGCCGTTAGGACCAATGACGGCCACAATCTCTCCCTTACCAACGGTGAGATTCGCCCCATTCACTGCCATGAAGTCATCAAATGACTTCATGACCCCTTCCACCTGTAGCATCGATCATTTACCCCGTTAGAAATCCCCGCTGCTTGCCCCGTGTGAAGCTTCACTTCTATCGGGGGAAGCAGCGGGGATTGCGGTTGTTCCTTTTTCAGCGGACACGGTGTTTAATGCCCCGTTTGAGTCTTCCTGTGAGAAAGTAGACGACTTTCTAACGGAGTTTACCCCTTTCCGCTATTTCTTTCGCCCCAGGCTTAAATAAATCCTGAAAAAAACCCATGACGCCCTCTGGTAGAAAAAAAATCACCAGAATCAGGATCACACCAAGGATCAAGGTCCAATACTCCGTATATATCCCAACAAAAGTTCTTAAAGCTACGGTAATGGCTGCCCCCAATATAGGGCCAGCAAATGTAAACCATCCTCCTAAGAGGCACATAATGAATATCTCCAGAGACAAAACCCAGAACAGCAGATCAGGAAAAACCGAATGCTCTAATACCACAAAAAGAGCCCCTGCCACGCCAGCAAAGAATGTGGCAATCACAATCCCGAAGAGTTGATAGCGCCTGACATTGATACCGATGGCTTCACATCGTTGCGAATTGTCCCGAATCGCTTGGAGTGAGTTACCGAAGGGAGATTTTAAAATCAAATACATCAGAATCAGGCAGATGACGAGGAGGATCAGGATAAAATAATAAGAACTGTTTAAAGAAGAGAGAAGGGGGGGCATAGGAATCCCGTGGATGCCATCGTCTCCCCCAGTAAAGCTATACCAACGAAAAACAATCGCCCAGATCAACGAACCCAAAGAAATCTGGAGCATGCCGAAGTACAGTCTGGTCAGCCTGACACATAACCAACCAATGACCAAACCGATGATTGCCGCCACAACGGGTGAGGCAACAAACCCAATCCACATTGGCAGCGAGGTTTTGGTAAGCATCAGGGCGAACGTATAGGCCCCAACCCCATAAAAAACAGCATGATGAAACTGAAACATTCCACCATGGCCAACCACCATGTTGAGGCTCATGGCAAGTAGGGAAGTCACATAAATCAGGGCGAGAATGTAAACGTAAAACCTGGGAACGAACAGCGGTAGAACGAGTAGGAAAATGAAGAGACCGGCTGCGGGTCCAACCCATTTTGACCGAACAATTTTCCTAAACAAATCCAATCTCCTTTTACCCCGTTAGAAAATCCCTTTCCTTGAAGCAAGCATCATAAAAAACTATCTGGATTCTTAATGGTACGTTATAAGGCCCAACCTTTTCTAACGGGGTTTACCAGACTGATTTAAGCAACCCTTTGGGTCGCAGAAGCAACACAATCACTACTGCAGTATAGGGAAAAACGATTGCAAATTGAGGCCAAAACAATACACCAAAGGATTGAGTCACGCCAAAGATGAGAGAGCCAACGAGGGCACCCCACATGTTGCCCAATCCTCCGATGATCACAATAAGAAAAGCCTCGATGATGAGAGTGTGATCCATCCCCAAGGTGATGCTGACGGTAGGGGCTACCAGAGCCCCACCTACTCCCGCAAGGTAACAGCCGATCACAAAGGCTACAGCAAAAACCCAGCTCACATTAATTCCCAGTACGCCCACCATCTCCCTATCCACCGCCGCAGCACGTGAGATCTTACCTATCTTCGTTTTATTGGTAAATAACCAGAGGGCGATGGCCACCAGGGGGCCGACGAAGATAAGAAATAGATTGTAGCGGGGAAACGATGCGCCAAGAAGCGAGATGGAGCCTTTGAGTAAGGCGGGGGCTGAAACCGACCGATACTCTGCACCCCAAACAATCTTTACCAAATCTCCAATGATAAGCATTAAGGCGAAGGTAAACAAAAGCAGCATCAGGTGTTCTCTCTGATAGAGGTGACAGAAGAGAGCCCTCTCAGCGATCAAGCTGATCAATGCCACTAATAAGGGAGCGGCCACCAAAGCGATCCAAAAACCAGCAGATCCGGCGAACACCTTTGCAAAGCTGAAGGTTGCGAAAGCTCCGATCATATAGAGAGAGCCATGGGCAAGATTAGGTATCCGTAACACTCCCAGGACAAAACTCAAACCAGCGCAGACCACGAACAAGATCATTGACCTGCTAATCCCAACTAATAACTGACTCATGAGCTCTGCTGGACCAAAAGCCATCTTACGATTCCCTCTTATTCTTCTTTACCAGACCGAAAAGGACCTTATATAAAGAGCATGGTCCCCCTAAGTGTTGGAGTGAGGGACCATGCCTAAATCTTCTTAAACAACAAGTAAAATACTTATTGACCTCGAGCTTTCTTGATCTCCTCAATACTGGGCATCACGTCCTTCGCGGGGATTGTCACAATATCACTTGCGATGAGGAAAGGATATTGCGGCGCCTTCTTCGTCACACCCATGAACATGGGCAACATGGCTTGATGATCATAGGCTCGCATCTCTACCTGTCCCACTGGGCTATCGATCTTCATTCCCTCTAAAGCATTGATGAACTTCTCCCTATCCATTTTGCCTGCTTTTTGCAGAGCTTGGGTGATGAAATGGGCAGCGAGATAACCATAGAGAGCACCTACTTTGGGTTCTCTCCCGTAAGCATCTTTAAAAGCCTTAGCGAATGCCTTGTTGTTCGGAGTATCAGGATAGTAAAAATGATAGTTTGAAGTGCCGATGACCCCCTCCGGGGCATCTAGACCCAGAGGTGCAAGTGTACTAAGCTCTGTGGCCGTGTGGATGAACATTGGAATCTTCTCTGCAAACCCTGTAGCCTTTGCGGCTTTCATGACATTCACCATGCTGGCCCCACCTGTGGCAAAGATCACTGCATCGGGCTTGGCGGCTGTGATCGCAGTCAGGTAGGGTGTCAACTCGGGCTCTCCCACTTTCCACCATGATTGCCCTATGAGTTCCACCTTGGGTTTTACTTTCTTGAGATTGCTCCAAACGCCATCCGCGAGGGCATGGCCATACTCATAATCATCACCAGCGATCCAGTATTTGATAAAGAGTTTCTTAGCTAAGCCAGCCGCCGCAGCCTTGCCAATCATGGCTGTATTTTCGGAGACAGAGAAAACATAGCGATGCCCCTTTTCCCCTGTGATCTTATCGCTTTTGGAAAAAGTTACCAGGAAAGGTATTCTCTCAGTTTTACAATACTCAGATACCGCAAGAGCTCCGGCGCTGTTGATGGTCCCCATCAGGATGTCTACCTTCTCCATCATCACCAATTCTTTGGCCATGCTGAGACAGAGATCCACTTTAAACTTATCGTCCCTTGTTGTAAATTCAATTTTCCTTTTCAGTATACCTCCCTTGGCATTAACTCCATCGATCGCCAACTTGAACGCGTCACGAACATCGTAGGTATAGGTTGTGGCCGGTCCGGTATAGGTATCGATAATTCCTACTTTAATGGGAGGCGCAGCCTTAGCGCCGACGGGATAGAGGATGAGCAATACTGCCGAAATTAAGCCTACAATAATGAGGAAACTTCTTATAACAGCTATTCGTTTCATTTTATCCCACCTCCAAAGTTAATTTACACGCTTGCAGGAATTGGGGGCCAGATTCCCCTGCCCCCCTGTTTTTTAAAATTACGACCCTCCACGCTCCTTCTTGATTTCCTGACACGAAGGCATAATTTCTTTACCGGGCAGGTCGATGATATCAGTGGAAATAAGGAAATTGTACTGGGGCACTTTTTTGGTAACACCGAAAAACATTGGCAGTACAGCCTGGTGATCACAGGCCCGCATCTCAACACTACCCACCGGGCTATCTATCTTCATCCCTTCTAATGCATTAATAAACTTTTCCCTATTGATGGAGCCTGCCTTCTGAAATGCTTTTGCAATGAAATGGGCTGTAAGATAGGCATGGAATGCAGGAAATCCTGGAGGATTCCCATAAGCATCTTGATAAGCCTTAACAAATGCCCTGTTGGCTGGAGTATCTGGATGATAAAAATGATAGTCCATGGTTCCCATCACGCCTTCAGGGGCATCAAGACCCAATGGTTTAAGAACCGCATAATCTGTTGCAGTGTGTATCCAAATTGGAATTTTCTCAGACATTCCAGTTGCCTTAATCTGCTTCAGCGCATTGGTCATGCTGGCACCCCCGGTGGCGAAAATAACAGCGTCAGGTTTTGCCGCCATAATAGCTGTAATATAAGGAATCAGGTCTGGTTCCCCTACCTTCCACCACGATTGTCCTATGAGCTCTACCTTGGGCTTTAGTGCTTTTAGATTTCGCCATGCAGCGTCGGCAATGGCGTGTCCGTACTCATAATCATCCCCGGCAATCCAGTATTTAATATAAGGTTTCTTGCTTAGGGCAAGTCCTCCGGCTTTCCCGGCCATATACGTATTTTCAGCCGTTGAAAACACATAACGATGCCCTTTGGCTCCGGTTATCCTTTCACTCTTCGAAATCCACACAATGAACGGTATCTTTTCACCCTTTGCATAATCGGATATTGCTAATGAAACAGCGCTATTGATCGTCCCAACAAGGAGGTCAACCTTCTCCATCATCACGAGTTCTTTGGCCATGCTCAGTCCAATATCCACCTTAAACTTGGTGTCACGAGTCGTAAATTCGATTTTCGACCCCAGAACTCCTTTCTTGTTAATCTCATTCAACGCCAGTTTAAATTCGTTTAGGGCATCATTGGCATAAACGGCAGGCGGTCCGCTATAGCAGTCAACAATCCCTACTTTAATCGTACGCTGGGCGTTCACATTAGCAGGCTGTAGAATAAGCAATAAACCTAAAATAGATATGGATAATACAAGACCCCTGGTTCCAATTCCTCTTCTCATTTATCTCACCTCCAAAGTGATTTTTAATTCAATAGGTTCGAGATTTTCTGCTTGATCCCTCCTTTCTACTATCTAGCCCTGTCTTGCCAACTCAATGCTTTATATTCTTAAACCAATCCGTTGTCAACTCCCTTTTTTCTAAACCCTCTGGCCCACGTCCCCCTT
>Ga0335081_10005291_pt1 | contig 20416 bp, 21 predicted proteins | sample Lox_Sample_35_FD_206713 | JGI IMG/M metagenome (GOLD analysis project Ga0335081, IMG submission 206713) | Soil microbial communities from Loxahatchee National Wildlife Refuge, Florida, United States - Lox_Sample_3.5 | ecosystem: Environmental > Terrestrial > Soil > Wetlands | place: USA... | reverse complement strand
CTGGCCGGCCATGCGGTCTCGGTGCTGTGCCAGTACGACCGGGAGGGTTTCGATCCGGTCACGCTAGCCACGGTGTCGGCCTTGCACACCCGTTCGGTGGCCGCGGCGACGTACTACGCCGACGCGATGCTGCGGATCTGCCGCCAGTACGCGCCGCCCGGCATCCGGCTGGCCGGGGAGATCGACTACCAGCACGCCGAGCAGCTGGCCCTGGCGCTGACCGAGGCGATCAGGTTCGAGGGCGACATCACGGTCAACATGACCGCGCTGGCGTTCATCGACGGCAGGTGTGCCCGGATGATCATGGACGCCGCCCGGGGGCTGGGCGCGGACCGGGCCGTGGCGCTGCAGTGCCATCCCGGCATCGCGGCGACGTTCGAGCTGCTCGGCGCGGGTGAGATGACTGGCGTCAGCGTGGTGAGCCGGCATGACCGGTGACGCCAGCCCCCGGCCGCGGCCGGGCATGAACGTCGCGGCCGGTGACGGTGAGTCCCCCGCCCTGGATCAGGCCTTCGACAGCGATTCGCTGTACGCGCTGCGGGCGGCGGTGGCGGCGCACGGCTCGCAGGCCGGCCTGTCCGAGGGCCGCACCAGGGACCTCGTCCTGGCCGTGCACGAACTGGCCGCCAACGCGGTGCGGCACGGCGCCGGGCAGGGCCGGCTGCGGCTCTGGGCCGCGGATGACGCAGTGCGCTGCGAGGTTACCGACGAGGGCGCGCCGGGCGAGGCGGATACGGCGGATGTGGCGCGGTGGCACGCCGAGCCCGGCCACGGGCTGTGGCTGGTCCGCCAGATCGCCGATTCGGCCAGCGTTCAGTCCGGCGTAGCCGGCACCGTCGCCGCCGTGACCTTCCGGCGCGGGCGGTCATGACTGTCTGATGACGCCGGAGGGCTGGATGCGGGCCGCGCTCGCGCCGAAGTCCGCCTTGGACAACCCGGCGGCAAAGGAGATGGCGCCTCCGCCGGGTACCGGGCGCCCGGCCCCGGCGAGCAGGACAGGATACAGACGGGCCTGCTCGAACCGGCCGGATGAGGACAGCCGCACCCGGAGGATCGCGCTCATGGTCAGGTCGCCGTGAATGGCGAAGTTGTGATAGCCGGCGAAGTTTCCCAGGCTGTAGGCGATCAGGTGGCCCCGGTAGAACTGCATGCCGCGCAGCACGTGCGGCCCGCTCGCGATCACCAGGCTGGCGCCAGCGTCGATCGCCATGTGCGCGAACGCCTCGGGGTTGCCGCGGTCCTCGCCGAGGTAGCATAGGACGGCGGGTTCCGGAAGGCGAAGCAGTCCGCGGACGGCGCGGCCCCGCACTTGCTGGCCGTAGACGTGGTGAGGGTGCCCTCCAGGTTGCCGAAGACGATCTGGGCGCCGTGCGTGAGCTCCGGCTCGACCGCCGCGAGGTAGCCCGCCGGATCCGGCGGCAGCACCGGCGTGATCCCGAGCATCATGTCGCCGACGGCGGTGAGCGTCACCGAGGCGCCCGCCGCTGACGTTCGCGGCAACGCGGCAGGCCGGGGGGATGCGGCGGTGGTCGCCCCGGTGGCGGCCGGGTTGGCGGAACTAGTCGCGTCGGCGGTCGGCGTGCCCCCCGGGGCATGGCCGAGGGAGCAGGCGGAAACGACCAGCGCCACGGCCGGGCCGAGGATCGCGAGACCCCTGCTGCGCCGCATGCGACCTAACCTAGCCCGGAAGGGGCTCACCTGCGGGGATGTTGGGCCGTATCGCCTAGTGGCGGATGCCGTGACACGATGGCACCATATGGTGACCTCCGTGGACTCCGACGCGCTGCGGCGCAAGTACGCCGAGGAGCGGGACAAGCGGCTGGCCGTACGGGCCGCTGGCCAGCGCTTCGTCGAGGGCGGCCGGAGTGAAGTCGTCGATGACGACGCTCGGCGGCCAGCGATGCTCGCCCGCCTCCAGCAGGCCGCGGTAGAGCCGCGGGGCCGAATAGGGGCAGCTCGCCTCGACCGGGCAGGCCACGCACCGGTCCGCGGCGCCCGGCGGGCGGTTCGCGGCGGTGAAGTAGGTCGGCCGGCCGAAGCTCGAGACGCGCAGCGGCGCCCGGCCCGGCTTCTCCAGCAGGATGTGATAGCCCAGCGCGGCGAACGCCTCGGCCGGCTCGGCGTGCATCCGGTCCTGCGTGCAGATCAGGACCGCGTCGGCGAGCCGGCCGCGGCCGGCCAGCTCGCGCCAGTCGGCGGCCACGTTCCCCGCCGTGATGCCGTGCTCGGCGGCGAGGCGGGCGCGGGGCACCTGGCGGGGCTCGGCCACCGCGACGACGGATGCGCGATCGGGGTGGCGCCGGACCCACCGGGCATACCCGGCGCCGCGCTGACCTGCCCCGACGACGACGATAGAGACCGGTGCCATAGGAGTGATCTTCCCCGTCGCCGGGTGGTCAAGTACATCGTATCTGTGTTCTAATGGTTCCCACGGGTCGAACACGTGAGCTAGGTCACTGACCATCGTCGCCGGCCAGGCCCAGCCCGGACGGCCCGGGTCGGGCCATGCGTCAGAGGTGATCACTACGAACAAGAAATTCGAAAATTTTATCGAGAGAGACGCCAGTTGGTTCTCTGATATAGAGACCAAGGTCCTGGATCTGGAGCAGGAGCTGTCCGAGTGGCGGGAGTCGCGGACCCGTGGGGTCGGCTACGGATCCGGCCCGGCGCGGGAATTCCTGCGCGCCGCGGGAAGGACGGGCCGCGATTACGGCCGGACCGCCGGCCGTGGCTCCGACCGGGCCCAGGCGCTCATCGAACGCGGGCGGCGCACGGCCCGGCGGCGACGCTCCCGCAGCGGCTACCCGATCGCCATCGGGGCGGCGGCAGGCCTGGTCGTGCTCGTCATCGGCGCGATGTTCGTGCTCAGGAAGGGGCCGTCGTGGCCGCCGAGCGTAGCGACGGTGCGAGGCCTGATCACCACGGCCTGCCAGAATCCGAACGTTGCCGCCGAACCGGGCCAGGTCAACTTCGCCTGCGGCCAGGACACCAGCCAGATCCTCTGGGTCTTCGCGTTGCTGACGAGCAACGACAACCCCCGCTACGCCGACGCCAAGACCGGCCGGAAAGGGCTCGAGCCCATCACCGCGGCCCAGGGAGGTCAGCTCGCCTGGTCGCTGAACCTGCATCATCCCTACGACCCGTTCGGCCCGGTCGACAGCCTGGAGGTGGCGGCGCGGGCCATCAACAACATCATCGGCGGGGCGACGCTGACCGGCGCCGACGGCAAGCCAGCGGTCCAGCCGGGCCTGGAGAGCAAGCCGGAGAACTGCGCCAGGTACACCGGCTCGCCGGCCATCATCTCGCGCGCCGGGTTCCCCAGCCTGTGCGCCAGCCCGGTGGTCAGCCGGGAGGGCCAGGCGGCGCTCGTGGCCGACGTGTGCCGGCAGTGGATGCCCGGCGCCACCCCGGTGGCCGCGCAGAACGCGAGCGTGCTGTTCGAGAACGCCGGTAACCCCGGCGACCCGCAGGTGCAGGCCATCCTCAAGACCCTGCCGGACTCCGGGGGGTAACGACGTCAATCCTGCACCGGCGGCGGGCGACCGCGCTGGTGAGCCTGTCCACCTGCGGAGCGATGACCGGGTTCACCTTCGCCCACGGCACGGTCGCCGAGATGACGTCGCCGACGAGCGTACCGGTCCATCTGCTGGCCCGGGACGAGCCGGCCGCGCCAGCCTCGCCGGCCTCGCCGGCCTCGCCGCGGGACGGCGCGCTGCGGGCGGCGATCGTCAGCGTGGCCAGGCACTACCTGCGGATGGCGCAGGGCAGGACGCCGGCCGAGATGGAGGCGCTGATCTGGCAGGCCAGCAGCATCGACGGCGCCGACCACGGCCAGTCGTGCGCGGCCTTCGCCAGCCTTACCCTGGCGCTGGGCGCCAGGGCGGCGGGCCAGCAGAGCTGGGTGACCGGGGGCGGATCCTACCCATGGCCCTTGCATCCTTGGGCCGACGTCCGCGTCCAGCCCAACCCGGCATCGCCGGACGTGACCTCGATGCTGCAGGACGCGCAGGGACACCACCGCTGGCATCCGCTGGGCGACGGCTACCGGCCCCAGCCGGGAGACTGGGTGCTGTTCGACGGGCATGTCGAGGTGCTCACCAGGGCTTCCGGCGCCGCTCTGTACACCGTCGGCGCCGATTCGCTGCCGGACCTGACCGTGAACGCGCACAGGTTCCCGGCTCCGTTCGGCGCCCAGGGCGTGCTCGGCTTCGTCGACAACGGGGAGCAGGCCAGCGCGGCCGGCCGAGCCGCGGGGGACCGTGGTTCAGCGGCGGGAGGTGCCGCGGCGGAGGTGCCCGGGCTGGCGTCGCAGCTGGCGGGGGCGGCAGCCGGCGAGGGCCTCGGTGCCGCGGAGATCCCTGGTGTACCGGGGATGCTCGCGGACGCCCCGGGCGGTTCGGCGGGGCAGCACGCTCCGGCCTACCGCAGGCACGATCAGCAGCCGGCGGGCCTGCTGGGGACGGCCGCCCAGCAGGCCTTCATCAGCCTGGTGGCGCCGGGGGCGATCGCGGCGCAGCAACGGTATGGCGTCCCGGCCGCGGTGACGATCGCCCAGGCCATCGACGAATCGGGCTGGGGGCAGAGCGAACTCGCGACGGCGGACCACAACCTGTTCGGGATCAAGGGGGCCGGCCCGGCCGGCCGTGACATACGGCCGACGCGCGAGTACGAGAACGGCGCCTGGGTCACCCGCGACGCCCCGTTCCGGGTGTACCGGAACATCGCGGAGAGCATCGACGATCACAGCAGGCTGCTGGCCACCGGAGCGGCCTACCAGCACGCCATGGCCAGCCGCCACCTGCCGGACGCGTTCGCGGCCGCGCTGACCGGCGTCTACGCCACCGATCCTGACTACGGCGCCAACCTGATCGCGCTGATGCGGCTCTACCACCTGTACCGTTACGATTCCGCGGCGCCGGGCGCCGCCCCGGCGGCGGGTATGTCGCAGGCCGGAACGTCGCAGGCGGGCGCGGCGCAGGCGGGCGCGGCGCAGGCGGCGGTGCCGGGCGTCCCGGCTCCGGGGATACCGGCCGGGCGAGGAGGCATTCCCGGGGTGGCGGGCGCCCTGGCCCTCGGCGCGGTGCGGGCGCGCGGGACCCGAAGCGGGCGGAGCGGCAGCGGTTCACGGGGCGCGTCAGAGCCCGCGCAGCCGGGGCAGCGGCCGGGGCCAGGGCAGCGGCCCGGGCCGCGGATCGCGCCGAGGGGTTCGCTGACCAAGGCATGCCGCTATGTCCCCCGGATTCCGTACCCGGTAGCCGCCGACTTCGCGGCGACGGCCAGGGGCCCGCTCACCCGGGCGCGGCCGTTGTACCAGGATGTGGCCAGCCGTACCGGGATCGGGTGGGAGCTGCTGGCGGCCTGCGACTGGATGCAGTGCCAGGCGCGGTCGCGCTACTCGCCGGTGCACGGCGAGAAGCTCGGCACCGTCAATCCCGACGGCACGGTCTTCCGGACCAGGTCAGCGGCCTTGGCGCAGTGCGCCAGTGAGCTGATCGAGCTGGCCGGCGCCGTGTACCTGATCGACCTGACCGGGCGGCGAGCATTGTCGGTGCTGGAGCTGGCCGACGTGTTCGCCGCGTTCCGGTGGGGCGGGCTGCTCGAGGCGCACGGGATCTCGGCCATGGAATTCCCCTACGCGGTCGCCGGCCTGACCGCCCAGCATCTGAAGATGCGCTGGCCCGATATCGACGACCCGTACGCGCCGGACAAACCCGGCGGGCGGTTCCGGCTGGCATTCGGGGCGGTTCCGATCGTGCTGAGCCTCGGCTACCGGGCTATGGCCTAGACCGTAGCGCTCGCCGAAACCACTATCAGCGGGAACAGCGGGTTCGATCACGGGACGACCCGGGAAGACCTGACCGTGCCGGGAGCCTTTCCGGGGAATCGAGGAAGACAGATGAACGCATCGCTTCTGGCGGTCCTCAATGACGCCGAACGGTTGCTGGTGGCCCAGACCGAGCGGGCCGAACTCGCCGCGCTCGACGAGGACGCCGCGATCGACCTGGAAGCCCGGATCAGGCGGGCGCGTAACAAGTACGTCGGCCAGTACCGCCGAGGGGCCAGCGCCCGGGTGAGCCGCCGGGTCGCGACCCTGGCCCGGCAGGCAGCGGCCGCCCTGCGCGCCGAGCGGCTCGCGGCGGCCAGGGCCGGTCGGCAGGGTCACGCTCCCGGCCCGCGGCAGGCGAAAGCCGCCGCCCGGAAGGGCCCCCCGGTCACCGGGGAGCCCACGGGTGACCGGGCCCTGCGCTCGCCCAGGACCGAGAAGCAGCGGGCAGGTGCCCTCGCCTCGGGCGCGCGCCAGCAGGCGAAGCGAGATAGCCGCTGAGAACCCGCCAGTCCCCCGGCCGGCGCCCGGATCCGGACACCGGTAACGGCCCCGGCCGGCTCGATTCCGATCCGGCTATGTCCATCTCGTCTCCATAACCGCTACGCCGTAGTTCCATCCGCCCTGGCGATGGTGAAGGGAGTTAGCCGCCGAGACAAAGGAACACCAGGCCCCATGACCGATGCCGCCGGACGCCATGGCCAGCCGGCAGGCCGGGCGCGACGGACGCCCGAAACCTACTTCGCTCCCCTGGCGAAGGCCAGGTACCTGCTGCTCACCACGTTCAAGCCGAAGGGCACGCCGGTGTCCTCCCACGTGCAGGGAATCGTCCACGGCGACCGGGCCTACTTCCGGGTCTGGAGCCAGTCGGGCACGGCCAAGCGTCTCCAGCACACTGACGGGACGCAAGTGGCACCATGTGGTGCGCTGGGCCTGTGGAGCTACGGCCCGCCGCTCGACGCGGCGGCGCGGCGACTGGCCGACGAGGAGGCCAGCCGGGTCGCCGGGCAACTGGCCCGCAAGTACCCCGTCCCGCGCCGCTCGCTGGCCCGGCTGATCCAGCGAGCGCGGCGCCGGCAGCTGGTGTACTACGAGCTTGTCTTACAGGTCAGCAGGATTCCTGATGCGCGAAGCCCAGATCCTGGGCGGGTGACGACTGAGGTCACGAACTGCCCGGCAGTACTGGCAGATGCGGACGCCGCCTCTTAAGCTGCGCCTTATCAGGGTTGAGCTGAGAGGCGGTCCGGTGACGACTCCGTTTGTGGGCCGTACGGGCGAGCTGGCCGTGCTCACCGCTGACCTGGACGCCGCGGTCGGCGGCCGCGGCGGGGTGGTGCTGGTGGCTGGCGAGCCCGGTATCGGCAAGACCCGGCTGGTCGAGGAGCTGGCCGCCCGGGCGATCGGGCGCGGCGCCGCGGTGCTGTGGGGTCGGTGCTGGGAAGGGGCGGGGGCGCCCGCGTTCTGGCCCTGGGTTCAGGTCGTCCGCGGCTATGTGCAGGTCCAGGCCGAGGATCCGGCGTCGCTGCGTCATGACCTGGGCGCGGGCGCGGCCGACATCGCAGCGCTGGTCCCCGCCGTCCGTGACCGCATTCCGGATCTTCCCGCGCCGCCGCCGCTGGAGCCGGAGGCGGCCAGGTTCCGGCTGTTCGACAGCCTGGCGGGCTTCCTGCGGACGGCGGCCGCGCGCCGGCCGCTGCTGCTGGTCCTGGACGACTTGCACTGGGCGGATGTAGCGTCGCTGGCGCTGCTCCGGTTCATGAGCCGGGAGCTCGACGGGGGCGAAGGGTCCGGCCCGCTGGTGGTGGGAAGCTACCGGCACACCGAGGTGGACCAGGGGCATCCGCTGCTGGGCGCCGTGGCCGACCTGACCCGCGGGCAGCACCGCTGGCTGCCGCTCGGCGGGCTGGGCCAGCGGGAGGTGGCCGGCTTCATTGCCCTGGTGGCCGGCGCGGAGCCGTCGGCGGAGCTGGCGGCGGAGGTGTACCGGCAGACCGACGGCAACCCGTTCTTCGTCACCGAGGTGGTCCGGCTGCTGGCCAGCCAGGGCCGGCTCGATCCGGCCGCGAGGGGCGCGGCGGTGCTCAAGGGCGGGCTGCCCGAGGGGGTCAGGGCGGTGGTGGCCGAGCGGCTCAGCCGCCTGTCCGGCGACTGCCGTCAGATCCTGGAGGTCGCGTCGGTCGTCGGCCGCGACTTCGAGCTGCGGGTGCTGCAGCCCGCCAGCGGCCTGGACGCCGGGCAGCTGCTGGTGCTGCTGGAGGAGGCCGAGGCCGCGCGGCTGGTCGGGGCGGTGCCTGGCGAACTCAGCCGCTGGCGGTTCGCGCACGCGCTGGTCCGGGAGGTGCTTTACGAGGGCCTGCTCGCAGCGCGGCGGGTGCGCCTGCACGGGCTGGTCGCCGACGCGCTCGAGGCCGTCTACGCCGCCGAACCGGGGCCGCACCTGGCGGAGCTGGCCCACCATCTGGTCGAGGCGGCCCCCGGCAGCGAGAAATCGGCCGCCAGGGCGGTGCGAATGGCCACCCTGGCCGGCCGGCGCGCCCTGGAGGTGCTGGCCTGGGAGGACGCGGCCGGGTTGTTCGAGCGGGCCCTGGCCGCCCTGGAACTGGCCGAACGGCCCGGCTCTGCGCAGCAGCGATGCGAGCTGCTGCTGGCCATCGGTGAGGCCAGGATGGCAGCGAGCGACGTGCCCGCCGCCCGCACCGCCTACCAGCAGGCCGGAGAGCTGGCCGGGCGGATCGGCTCGCCCGAAGCGCTGGCCCGGGCCGGCCTGGGCCTGGGGCTGGAGTTCACCAGCGGGATCGTCGACCCGGTCCAGGTCGGGCTGCTGGAGCAGGCGCTGGCGGTCCTGGACAAGGCCGACAGCCCGCTGCGGGCTCGGGTGCTGGCCGGGCTGGCCCGGGCACTGGTGTCCGCCCCGCAGGCCGAACGGCGCCTGGCGCTCAGCGAGGACGCGGTGCGGATGGCCAGGCGCCTGGGCGACCCGGCCACGCTGGCCGCGGTGCTGTTCGGCCGCCACCTGGCCATCTGGGGTTCCGAGCAGGCCGAGGTGACCGGCGAGCGGCTGTCCATTGCCACCGAGGCGGTCGGCCTGGCCGAGCAGATCGGCGACCGCGCCATGGCGCTGCGCGGTCGTGGCCTGCGCCGCATCGACCTGCTCGAGCTGGGCGACCTGGCCGGCTACGACGCCGACCTGGCTGCCGCCGAACGGGCCGCCGAGCAGCTGGGCCAGCTCCGCTACCGCTGGCAGCTGCCGCTCGCCCACGCCACCAGGGCCTTGCTGGCCGGCCGGTTCGGCCAGGCCGAGGAGCTGATCGAGCAGGGCCTGGCGGCCGGCCGGCGGGCCGGCGACCAGGCGGTGGGGAACTACTACACCGGGGTCATCGCGACCCTGCGGTTCATGCAAGGCCGCCTGTGCGAGCTGGCCGAGCTGTCCCGCGATGCGGCCGCCCGCTTCCCGGCCATGGTGGTATTCCGGGCCGCCCTGGCGGCGATGCTGGCCGAGGCCGGCCGCGCGGACGAGGCACAGGCCGAGGTCGAGCGGCTGGCCGCCGGGGACCTGGCCGCCGTGCCCAGGGACCCGGCGTGGAGTTACTGCCTGGCTTCCCTTGCGCTGGCCTGCTACCACCTCGGCGACGCCGGCACCGCCAGCCAGCTGCACCCGCGGCTGGAGCCGTACGCCGACCGCAACATCGTCACCGGCCGCGTCGGCGCCATCTGCCTGGGGCCGGCCGCCTACTTCCTGGGGCTGCTTGACCTCACCCTCGACCTCCCCGAGCGGGCGCTGCACCACTTTGCGCAGGCAGCCGCGCTGGCCGGCCGCATGCAGGCCCGCCCGATGGTGGCGATGAGCCGCGAGGGGCGGGCGCGGGCGCTGCTGGCCCTGGACCGGCCGGGCGACCGCCAGCAGGCCACCGCCCTGCTCGACGAGGTGGCGGCCACCGCGCAGGCGCTCGGCATTCGCGGGCTCGGCGAGCGGGCCGCCAGGTTGCGCGCGGCCACCACGGCACCGCGAGCACCGGCCTGGCCGGCCGGGCTGACCGGCCGCGAGGTGGAGGTGCTGCGCCTGATCGCCGCCGGCCGCTCGAACCGCGCGATCGCCCAGGCGCTGTTCATCAGCCCCAACACCGTCCTGCACCATGTCAGCAGCATCTTCGCCAAGCTCGGGGTGGCCAACCGCGCGCAAGCCGCCGCCTCCGCCATCCGCCTGGGCCTGGCCGGATAGCAGCATCCTGCCATCCGGCCAGACCGGACCGAAGCGCCCAGACAGGCCGAAACCGCAGGATCCTACGATGCGGTCCGTCGCCCGGGCCGGGATGCTCCTATCATGGACGGTCATCCGACGCTGGTTGACTGCCCGGCCTTCTTGGGCCGGGACGGTGCCGTGCGGTGCGGCCTTCCGGCCGTGGTGGAGGCGCGGTACACGATCGGATCGACCGACGGGCCGCTGGAGGGCGCCAGGATCAGGTGCCCGCGCGGCCATTGGTTCAACGGGCCCATCGAAGCCCTGAGCACGGCGGAATCGCGATGGACCCGGCCCGTTCGGCCCGCCGATGGCCGGGAGCTCAGCCGGACCGGCCCGCGCTATGAGCGATGACCAGCCGGTCACCGACCTGGTGACCCGGGCCAGCCACGGCGACCAGCGGGCCTGGGACGACCTCGTCGAGCGATACGCGCCGCTCGTCTGGTCAGTCTGCCGCCGGTACCAGCTCAGGAGTGCCGACGCCGAGGACGTGCAGCAGACCGTCTGGCTGAAGCTCGTGAGCCGGCTGGACAAGATCCGCGACCCGGCCGCGCTTCCCGGCTGGCTGGCCACCACGACCCGGCGGGAATGCGTCCGGGTCCTGCGCACGGCGCGGGGAGCGCGCGCCGCCGAGCATGTGCCGGACGCCGAGATGATCCCGGACCAGCAGGCCGGGCTGGCGGAGGAGGAACTGCTGGAGGCCGAACGCCACGCGGCGCTGCGCGAGGCGCTCGGCCGGCTGCCCCCGTGCTGCCAGCGGCTGATCGGCAAGCTCCTGCAGGACCCTCCCCTGAGCTACGCCCAGATCGGCGGCTCGCTGAGCATCCCGGTCGGCAGTATCGGGCCACTTCGCGGTCGTTGCCTGGACCGGCTGCGCCGCGATCCGGCCATTGCCGCCCTGATCAACGCCGACGCCGCGGCCGCGGTCAGTGATCCGGGCTCCGCGCGGGGGCAGGCATTCGCCGGGTGCGGTTCCACCGCAGCGAGAGCGCTACCGCCGCGACGATGAGCAGGCCGCCGCCGGCCGCGAACCAGGCGGCGAGGTCGATGTGCTTGCGGACGACCGTGAAGGCGGCGGGCAGCCTGGCGAGCGCCTTGCTGAGCTGGCTGGCGTCTTGCGCGCGGAAGAACGTGCCGCCGGTGGTCCGGGAGATCTGGGTGAGCGCGGCGAAGTCCGCGTCGAACGGGTTGCCTGGCCCGAACCCGCCGCCGAGCCCGCCGCCCGCGACGGCACCGCCCCCGCCGCCGAACCCGCCGAACTGGTCGGAACTGCACGCGAGCGGCCCGGGGTTATCGGTGCCGTAGCCGATGGTGAAGACGCGGACGCCCCGGTCGGCGGCCTCCTTCGCCGCGATCTGCGGGTCGACGCCCCGGTTGTTCGAGCCGTCGGTGAGCACGACGATCACGTCGTCGGCGTAGCCTGCGCCGCGGTGGCGGGAGACGGTCACGCCGGTCGGCGCGACCGACCGGTCGACCTGGGCGATGGCGTCGAGTGAGGTCAGGATGCCCTCGCCGATGGCGGTGCCGAACGAGGTAGTGAGACCGCCGAGCGCGCTGAGCAGCTGCCTGGTGTCCGGCGTGGGCGGGACGAGGACGACCGCGGTGCTCGCGAAGGCGACCAGGCCGATGTGCGGGCCGCCTGTCTGGGACTTGATGAAGGCACTGGCCGCCTGCTCGGCGGCGGTGATCCGGTTGGGCTGTATATCCGTGGAGCACATGGAGCCCGAGACGTCCAGGGTGAGCATGATCGTCGCGGACGACGACGCGACCGGCACGGTCGCCTGCGGGCGGGCGGCGCCGGCCGCGAGCACGGCCAGGCCAAGCGTCAGCAGCGCCGCGGGAATGCGCCGTCGCCAGCGCGAACGGCCAGGCACGGCCGTCCGGACGAGCGCGATCGAGGTCACCCGCACCGCGGCCTGCCGCCGCCTGCGCCGGGTCAGCCGCCAGGCGGCGAAGACCAGCGGGATGACGAGGAGCGCGAGCAGCGCCCACGGCCAGGAGAAGGACATTCAGACCACCCGGCCCGTCCGGGTCACGGTGAGCACGGCGCCCGCCGCGAGCAGCGCGAGGGCCAGGGCGATGAACGCTCCGGCCAGCGGCAGCGGCTCGTTGGTGACGGTGAGCCTCAGGTTGATGGACGAGGCGATCCCGTTGAGCTCGCTCGCGTCCGAGGCCGGATGGTACGTGCCGCCGGTGGCCTGCGAGATCGACCTGAGGGCGGCTTCGTTGAGCGCGGTGAACAGGTGGTAGCCATCGACCTCGACGGTGGTGCCCGCGGCGGTGCCGACCCCGACGACGTCGACGTGCACGCCGGCCTTCTGGGCCACCGAGGCAGCCACGCCGGTGCCGGTGCCGCCGCTGGCGGCCCCGGCTTCGTCCTGCCCGTCGGAGAACAACACGATCGTGGCCGAAGGCCAGTAGCCGATGTTCGGCGCGCTGCCGTTGCGGCCGATGGTGACGGTCTTATGGGTGATCGCGGATAGCGAGGCGAGGATGGCGTCACCGAGTGACGTGCCGCCGCCGGCCGTCAGCCGGCGGACCGCGGCCGAGGCGGTCGCGTGATCGGCCGTCGGCAGGGCGGCCTCGAGGCCGCCCTGCTGGAACGCGACGACGCCGATGTCTACGGTGCCCGGCTGGGCGTTGATGAACGACAGCGCCGCCTGCTTCGCGGCGCCAAGACGACTGGGCGCCACGTCGGTGGCGGCCATGCTGCCGGATACGTCGATGGCGAGGATGACGGTACCGGAGGCATGGGACACCGGGACGGTCGCGGCCGGGCCGGCGACGGCGATCGCGAGCACGGCGACGCCCGCGATCGTGAACCACACGCCCCCAACCCGCCCCGGACTGGCCGCGGCGACCCCGGCCGAGGCGAGCGCCGCGGCCCGCCGTCGGGCGACGGCGACCGCGGCCCACGCCAGGCCCGCGGCGACCAGCAGGCCGACGGCCAGCAGAGCGGGATCGGCGAAGCTCACGCGCGCCTGCGTTTCGTGCTCGTGACGACCTCGATGAGCGCCGTGGCCAGGTCGGCGTCCGTGCCGATGCGGTGCATGGGCACCCCGGCCCGGCGCATGCCGGCGGCCAGGCGGGCGTCACGTTCCTCGACGCCGGTGCGGAGCCGGGCGCGCAGCAGCGGGTCGCTGGAGTCGATGACGAGCTGCTCCCCGGTCTCGGCGTCTTCGACGACGACCAGGCCGACGTCGGGCAGCTCATCGTCGGCGGCGTCGATGACGCGCAGGGCGACGACCTCGTGCCGTGGCACCAGGCGCAGCAGCGACCGCCCCCAGTCGCCGTCGCCGATGAAGTCGGAGACGACCACGATCAGGGCGCGGCGCCGGGCGAGCTTGGCCACCGTGTCGAGCATCGCCGCGAGGTCGGTCGTCTTGCTGGGCCGGCCATTGCCGGGACGGCCGCCGGCGGTCCGGGCGAGCTCGGCGCCGATGCGCAGCGCGTGCCGGCGCCCGGTGCCTGGCGGCACGGTACGCACGGCCGCCGCGTTGCCGGGTGCGGTGTCGTACAGGCCAGCGTCATAGAGCAGGGCGCCGACGCGGTTCCCGCCCCGGCCGAACAGCCGGGCGAGAACCAGGGCGAGCTCGCTGAGCACGTCGTCCTTGCCCCGCCCGGGCGCGCCCACCGTCATGGACGCCGAACGGTCGAGCACCAGCCACACGGTGAGCTCCCGGTCTTCGGCGAACACGCGAAGCTGCGGCTCGTTCAGCCGGGCGGTGACGTTCCAGTCGATATGCCGCGCGTCGTCGCCCTCGGTGTAGTCGCGCAGGCCGACGAGGTCGGTTCCGGTCCCGCGGTGCGCGGTGCGGTAGCCGCCCGCCAGGCGTCCGTCGAGGCGGCGGATGACCCGCCATTCCAGGCGGATCAGGAGCCGTTCCGTGGCGGTGCGCGTGGGCATCAGGTCAGCGGCCGCTCAGGACGACCTCGGGTGCTGCGACGGCGTCGAGCACCTTCGTGATGATGGTGTCGGCGGTGACGTCGTCGGCGAGCGCCTCGTACGACAGCACGATGCGGTGCCGCAGCACGTCGAGGGCGAGCTCGCCGACGTCGTCCGGCAGCACGTAGTCGCGGCCGTGCAGGAAGGCGAGCGCCCGGGCCCCGGTGACCAGCGCGATCGAGGCGCGCGGGCTGGCCCCGTAGCTGATGTACCGCTTCAGGTCGGCGAGTCCGGCACGATGCGTCCGGCGGGTCGCGGTCACCAGGCGCACGGCGTAGTCGACGACGGCGGTATCGACGTAGATCTCCCGTGCCTGCTCCTGCATGCGGATCAGGTCCGCCGGGCCGAGCAGCGCGCGGACCGGTTCGGCGGGGCGCAGCGCGCGGTCGACGATCGTGTGTTCCTCGGTGGTGCTCGGGTAACCGACGACGACCTTCATCATGAACCGGTCGACCTGCGCCTCGGGCAGCGGATAGGTGCCCTCGGACTCGATCGGGTTCTGCGTGGCCATCACGAGGAACGGCTCGGGCACCTGGTGAGTCTCGCGGCCGATGGTGACCTGATGCTCCTGCATCACCTCGAGCAGGGCGCTCTGCACCTTGGCGGGCGCGCGGTTGATCTCGTCGGCGAGCAGCAGGTTGGTGAAGACGGGGCCGAGCTGGGTCTGGAACTCGCCGGTGTGCTGGTGGTAGACCCGCGTGCCGGTCAGGTCGGCTGGCACCAGGTCGGGCGTGAACTGGATGCGCTGGAATTGCCCGCCGACGGCTGCGGCGAGCGACTTGACGGACAAGGTCTTGGCCAGCCCCGGGACGCCCTCCACGAGCAGGTGCCCGCCGGAGAGCAGGGCGATCGCCATCCGCTCGAGCAGCACGTCCTGGCCGACGATGGCGCGCTTGACCTCGAAGAGCACCGGTTGCAGCGGGTTGGCTTGCGGTGTGTCGCTCATATCTGCGGCCCCTTCCCCGGCCCCTTGCCGCTCGTGCCGCCGAGTGCGGCGCCGATGGGCACCGCGAACCCGATGCCGGCGAACGCGTCCTTGCCATCGGGGGCGGCCAGCGAGACGACGATGCCGATGACAAGACCATGTGCGTCGAGCAGCGGGCCGCCGGAGCTGCCCGGGTTGACCGACGCGTCGAACTGGATCAGCCCGGAGAACGTGCCGTTGCGGGTGTCGGCGGTCCGGTCGAGGCCGGAGATCACCCCGGCGGACACGCTGTCGGTCAGGCCGAGCGGATTGCCGATGGCGACGACCGGCGCGCCCACGCTGGCACCTGCGCCGAGCGTGGCGGGCACGACGACCTGGGGCAGCCGCACCGGGGTGAGCGTGGCGATGTCCAGCTTGGCGTCGGCGGCGACGACCGCCGCGTTCGTCGTGGTGCCGTCGGCGAAGCTAACGCTGATGGTCCCGCCGCCGGCGATGACATGGTTCGCGGTCAGGATGGTGCCGTCGTCGGCCACGACGACGCCGGTCCCGAGCTCGTGGCTGGTGCGGACGATGACCACGGACGGCGCGACCCGCTGGTAGATACCCGGCACGCTCAGGCTCGCGGTAGATGTCGGGGCCGGGCTCGGCGTCGCGGCCTGGGCGCTCGCGTCGGGCGCCGTCCCGGCGAGCCGGGCCGCGAGCACCGCGATCACCGCGAGCAGGACTGCCACGGCCGCTAGCCCGGCGGCGAGCAGGCGGCGCGATCCGCGAACCCCGGGCGTGTGCGATCCGGCGCCTTCGGGCCCGCGATCCATAACCTCACGCTAGATACGGCATTTGAGAAAAGGATAAGCGCACGCCGAGAAAGCGCGGAAGAGGACCCGTTTGCCACCGGGCCTGGCGGAATGCGTCAGGGGATCAGGCTCAGCTCACGGGCTGGCCAGCCAGCCGGGAAGCGCGGCGGGCTCGCGGATCGCGTCCAGATGGTCCGCCAGCTGCAGCCAGACGGTTTGGCTTACGTCCTCGGCGTCGGCGTCGCTCAGCCGGTACCTGCGGCAGATGGACCAGGTAAGCGGGGCGTACCGGTCGACAAGCGCGTTCCACGCCTGCTGGTCGCCGATTCTGGCCCGCGCCACCAGATCAGTGATCACCGGCTCCGGCTGTGTCAGGACGCTGGGTGCCTCAGCGGTCATGATCTGGTTCTCCTGCCTGCTCAGTAGCCGGGAAGCTCCGGCCGTCGGCTGGTTCCAGCCTCACCGGAGACGCCGCTGATCACCACACATAGCCGCCCACAGGAACAGCCACAGGAAGAGCCACAGGGATCAGGCCGCCGCCAGGCGCTGCCGCAGCGCTTGGGCTGGCGAGAACCCGTTGGTGGCGGTGCCGGGTCGCGCGAAACCTGGGGGCAGGTTTCGTAGCTGGCATCGGGAGGGGATGCTGGGCACGTGGCGGAGCAGACTGCGCTGAGTTTCGGCGGGCTGCTGCGGCAGCTGCGAACCGAGGCGCGGCTGACCCAGGAGGAGCTGGCGGATGCGGCGCACCTGAGCCCGCGGTCGGTCAGCGACCTCGAGCGGGGCATCAACCGTACCGCCCGCAAGGACACCGCCGAATTGCTGGCCGAGGCGCTGGGCCTGGACGGGCCAGCCCGGACGTCGTTCGTGGCGGCAGCCCGTGGCCGCAATCCCGCCCAGGAGGTGCTGGCGGCCCGGGAAGGCGGGACGACCGGTGTCGCGCGGTGGATGCGGGGATGCCCCTACCGAGGGCTGCTGCCGTTCGGCGAGTCCGACGCCGGGGTGTTCTACGGGCGGGAGCGGCTGGCCGCGCAGCTGGCCGTGAAGCTGGCCGACCGGGCCAGCGACGCGGGGGTGGTGGTGGTCACCGGGGCGTCGGGGTCGGGGAAGTCGTCACTGCTGCGGGCGGGGCTGCTGCCGATCCTGGCCCTGGGCCAGCAGATACCTGGGTCGGACAGGTGGCCCCGTATCGTCATGACGCCGACCAAGGACCCGCTCACCGAGCTGGCCGTCCGGCTGGCCGCTATCGGCGGTCCGGATGCTCTCGCGGTCCGGAACGGGCTGGCCCAGCACCCGGACCAGGCGCATCTGGCCGTCCGGTCGGCGGTCCTGGCCGCCCGCCCCGATGGGGAGCCGCCGGGGCCCGGTGACGGCGCTGCGCGGCTGGTGCTCATCGTGGACCAGTTCGAGCAGGTCTTCACGCTGAACCCGGACCTCGGCGGGCAGGCTACCCGGCAGGCGTTCATCACGGCGTTGTGCTCGGCCGCCGCGAACCCGGTCGGACCGGGGCTGGAACCGCCCGCGCTGGTGGTGATCGCCGTTCGCGGGGATTTCTGGGACCGGTGCGCCGCCGTTCCCGAGCTGGCGAGCGCGCTGCAAGACGGGCAGTTCGTGGTCGGGCCGATGACCGAATCCGAGCTCCGGGTGGCGATAACCGGGCCGGCGGAGACGGCCGGGCTGCGCATTGACCCCGCGCTGACCGACACCATCCTGGGGGACCTGCGGGCCGCGGGCGCGGACGGTTCAGCCGGCGTGCTGCCGCTGCTGTCCCAGGCGATGGCGCTGACCTGGGAGCAGCGCGAGGGTGCCTGGCTGACCAGCCACGGCTACGCCCAGGCCGGGGGAGTCAGCCACGCCGTGCAGACCGGCGCCGACCGGGTCTACGAATCCCTGTCGGCCGGGCAGCAGGCGCTGGCCCGGGACATGCTGCGCAGCATGACCGTGGCCAGCCGCGATGGAGGGCTGGCCCGCCGCCCGGTCACCAGGGAAGACCTGTATGCCGGGCTGCCGGGTGCGGCCAGGCCGGACATCGACGCCGTCCTGGACGCGTTTGCCGCCGAACGCCTGGCCGTGCTTGATGACGACAAGGCCCAGCTCTCGCATGATGTCCTGCTGCGGGCCCGGCCGCGGCTGCGCGGCTGGCTGGAGGAGGACCAGGCCAGCTGGATTCTGTACAGCCAGCTGGCCGACGCCGCCGTCGCCTGGCACGACAGCGATGTGGCGTTCAGCCCGGCGGGCCGCATGCTGGCCAGCGGTGGCGCGGACGGCACGGTCCGGCTGTGGGACGTCACCGACCCCGCGCACCCCGGTCCGATCGGCCAGCCCCTGACCGGCAGCGCCGCCGCCGTCGGCTCGGTGGCGTTCGGCCCCGAGCACACGCTGGCCAGCGGGAGCCTGGACGGGGCGACCCGGCTCTGGAACCTGAACGTCCAGTACGCCGTCGAGCGTATTTGTGCTACAGCCGGAGGTCTCACGCCAGCGCAGTGGAACCAGTACATCCCCCAGCTGCGGTACCAGTCGTCGTGCCCCCCGTAGTGAGGAAGGCCCCGTGACCATGACCCGCTGGAAGATCTCCGTCGACAAGAACACCTGCATCTGCTCGGGCATGTGCGTCGCCCTCGCACCTGGCCGGTTCGTCCTGGATACCCAGCAGCGGTCCGGCCCCGTCGAGGCGGAGATCGAGCCGGACGAACTGGTACGCGACGCCGCCGCCTCCTGCCCGTCAGAAGCGATCAGCCTGGTCGATGCCAGCACGGGACAGCCGGTAGACCTCGACTGACGAACGGCTCGCTCGCCTCATCGACGGCGGGCTGACCTGCCGGCGCGCCGGGGCATAATGAGTGCATGGGCCGGATCATCGGGACAATCCTCGGCGCGATACTCGCCATCTGGCTTGCCGTCACCGTCGCGGGCGGGATCGTCGCAACGCTCAAGATGTTTCTCATCAGCGGGCTGATCGCGATGGCCGTCTTCATCGTCGTGTGGCTCGTGGCCCGCCGCTCCCGCCGCGGATAGCGCGGGCCGCGGTTCATGGAGCCGCGGGAAGCAGCGCCGGAACTTGCCCCCGATCCTGAGCTGCACCATGTCTGAGGGCGGCTACCGCATCGGGGTAGTCGGCAAGCTGATAGGGCAGGTTCCCTGGTTCAGGCGGTCCGGAATAGGATCTGATCCACGACGGGTTCGGCACGATGGGCACGCTGAGGATCAACTGGTAACCCGCGTTTACCCAGGGGGCGAGCACGGGTTCAGCCACGCTGTCCAGGACCTTCTGGCCGTCAGGAAGGTAAACGCCGGCGTACTGCAGGCGGCCGCCCATCAGGTTCCCCAGCCCGTTGACGGCGCCAGGCGTGTTCACTTGCGCGGTTGCACCCTGGTTGACCAGCACCGGCCCGCTGGCGGTCAGGGCCGGGCTGACGTGCACTCCCGCCCAGTAGAGCCCGATAGCGTGATGGGCCTTCATCCACGCCATCATCTTCCTGATGAACAGCGGGTCGTCCTGACCGCCGAACGTATGGAAGTCCAGCCCCCACTCGGGGATGATGATCGGCTTGCCCGTGACGTGCGAGAACGCGGCCATCCAGTTCAGGCCGCCAGGCTTGGCGGTCAGGATCTGCCGCCATTTCGCCTTGTGATCAAGCGCGCCCGAGGCAGTGCGCGGGTAATCAGCCGTCACGCCGTGCCAGTCGAAGATATCAGTCCCGATGTAGTCAACGTACGCACTGCCCGGCCAGGCGTCTGCTACCGACGCACTGACCGGGTAGATAGTCCACAGGAACTTGAAATGCTGGCCCGGTACTGACCGCATGGTCGTGACTATCTGCTGCCACGCGAGGATGAAAGCATCCGGCTCGGATGTCGGTGCGCGATGCTCGCTCCATTCGTACCATGTCCCGTTCATCTCACGGCCGAGGTCGAGAATGGTATTGCTGAGCCCGTCCTCGACCAGCAATTCGCCGAGGTCATAGAACCTCGAGTTGTACTTGCCCGCCGCGGCCGCGAGGAGACTCTTGCTGGTTGGCTTGAGGTAGTCCGGGGAGGTATCGCCGGTGCCGTCATTCAGCAGGGTTTCCAGATCGACGGCGCGGACAGCCGCAGGCCGGCCCGGAGCCGGTGACGGACTCCCGAACGATGCCTTGACACCCAGCACACCAGCAAAGGCCATCAGTACGACCAGGACCAGAAGGATCCTGCGCAAGATCTTCCCCTTACCGGGACATGCGGTCTTTCACCGGCACCGTTAACGTTCGTCCCCTCCGCGACTAAGTTGATCATAAGTAACGCTTGGTATTCCAGCTCCGGGCCGCCGGGCTCGATCACTGGAGCGCGACGATCACGTTCTCGCCGGCCAGGGATGGCCGTACTAGCCTGAGCCCATGCTGGAAGATCACCAGCCTGCCGGGCCTGGCGCACCGCAATCCCCGGCCGGGCCGCCCCGCGGTCCGGCGCACGCGGATGCCGACGCCGCACCGGCCGCGATTCCGGCACCGGATCCCGCCGCGGGGCGGATCCGCCGGCTGACGGATCATGGGCATCAATGGCTGACCTCGGAGCAGGCGCGGCTGCAAACCCGCCGCCAGCGATCAGGCATGGTGGACGCGGGGTTCCTGGTCCGGGAGCTGGACGCCCGGGTGGGCGGGGGCATCCTGGCCGGCGCGCTCGCGTTCAGGATCTTCCTGTTCATGGTGCCGGTCGT